>Ga0206963_10182_pt1 | contig 20947 bp, 15 predicted proteins | sample Alteio_BWOrgHeat_28_FD_152958 | JGI IMG/M metagenome (GOLD analysis project Ga0206963, IMG submission 152958) | Enriched cells from forest soil in Barre Woods Harvard Forest LTER site, Petersham, Massachusetts, United States -... | ecosystem: Environmental > Terrestrial > Soil > Temperate forest >... | reverse complement strand
TCCCGCGCGGAAGCCTGCGATAGATCAATCAAACCAACTCTCAAAACTCACTTAAATGCCAGCCCTCATCGCACGTGACCCCACCTTCCGGCGTGCCATCCACGAATCCGATTCCGCTAATGACAGGCATCTTCAAGAGTTGAGTGAGCTCTTTCTGGGCCGCTTCTTTTCCCGGCCAAAAGTACGTTTGCCTCGGACCTCCATCTTTGGAATAGGCTAGGTCTCCTCCGCAGGTGCTAAAAAATACCGCAGCCCCTTTAGCAGAGATGTTTCTCAAGCACTGGCCGATTTCACGTACTCTTTTGGGGGACGGGATGACGATTTTTTTCCCCTGCTGCTCGTCAATGCCCAGTACCGTATCCAACCCCACGGACTGAGTGGAATGCCCGGCAAATTCGATCACGCTGCATAGGGGCGCGCCACTACGCTTAAATTCCTTACTGAGCCCTTGGCATTGCGCTAAGAGATCGTCATCGTCTAACACAATCTTAGTTCTGGGGTCCTTAAGATCCACCGCCTTTCTCTGAACACTCGGCGAGATGGACGAAAAAAAATGGCAGGCCTTAGGATCTAAGATCATGGCATTCGCCTTTTGGTGGCTGTCTTTGGGATCCTTGCCAAAGTTTAATGAGGCGGGCTTCGGGTGAAGAGACACTAACCAGGTTTGGTATCTCTCCTGTGGCCACCAATAGACCTCAGGAACCTTTTTCTTCACCCGTTCGGGCAAGGCACAAAAGTACGGCAGCTCGTCACCTGCACCCGTGCTGAATCCGGGTTGAGAAGCCTTAGCACAGGCATCTTTCATAAGTTTAGAAGAAGCAAAGGCATGTCCGGTCACATACAGGGAGAACGGGATCGCCACCTGAACCCAAAGCGATACCCTTTGAAATCTTGAAAGACGCATTAACATTGGATTTCCCCTCAAACGGTCCCGATTTTTTATCCAAAGCGAACCCTATCGTCAATTGGCATCGGGCGCCTCGCTACACTTCACCGATTGACATGACGCAAAGCGCATCCACGCTATTTAGATTGCCCGAAAAAACCGATAAGGTAGCACGGAGATCTCATGCTCAGATTAGCCATCTTTCTTTGCGCTATCATCAACCTCACTGGTTTTGCGGCTCCTCCACAGAATTTGTACAAACCACTAGGCAACGACCTATACGCTGGTCCCGGCCAAAATCTATTTTTTTACGACACAAACTACCGGCAGTTCGTTCCACTCGTTGTGGCATCGGACGCAAAAATAGTTCCTCCCGCAAATTGGCGCCCTTTCATCTCAGTTTCAGTAGAAGACATCAACCAGAGAGCCCAAAACCTTTACACCAAAGTTAAAAATGAGAATCCACCGGTATGGGGTTCTGTGGAACAAAGGCTGAACAATACCGATCAGGGAAAGGCCTTACTGGCTAAGATGAATGGCACCGAAGATGGAGCCGGAGGCAGTGCCCGTCCGAAACCAGCGCCTACGGCAACTCCTCAGTCCGATAAGCCCATCGCACGGGCTCCCGAGAAAAAAAGTCACGACAACGAAGGACAGAGAGCGAGACCAAGTGACCCGTCGCCACCACCTGATGAGAGAGAGAAACTGTCTGCGGAATTTAAAAAATTGAAAACACTTGAACCAACTTCGCTCGAGGCATACCTGAAAGAGTTAGGTTTAGATGGCAAAGAGTTTATCGCCAAGGGCAAATGCTATGGCAGAGAGGAATTTCGGGGAGACGCGGCGATCGGTTTTCTGCCGGCCCCTCAAGTCGGCGCAGATGGGATCACACAAACGAAACCTACAGCCGGCGTTCTTTCAGGTAAGGAAGCTCCTCTCAGCGATTATAACAGCATCAAAAACGGGATTGCCAACTCCGGTAACACCGTCCTATGGTCCTTTCAGCCAGCAGAAGACCAAGAAAGACACGACCTGGAGATACGGGTCAACGGTTCGCTTACTGCGCTAAGATACGACACTACCAACAATAGATTCATCGCTTGTGACAAGCGCGACGGCTGCTGTGAATTCCCGGCCAAAAACAAAGTCCAGAGTGAACTATCGAATGCCAAAACCAAAGCGGCAGGAGAGGCTCTCGAAGCAGAAATCGATAAAAAGAGAAAGCCCGTTCCCGAGAACGCATTGGCCCTCATCGATTATCGGAAGCAGCAAAACGCTCCTTTCCAGTGTCATCTCAAGGGGGACCTAAATCGAACGATGACCAAGAATTTCGATCTTGAAGGTTTAGTACCCTTTTACGGCGAGGACGCAAAAACATTAAATACGAGTCGAACCGACCGGGAGGAGAAGATGACTCTAAATGAGACCGGCGAAGTTCTATCTGGCTCGAGACCGGTTCATCGTGGCGATAGCGGCTTGGGCGTGACTGAAAAATTCACCATTCTTGGCGAGGACGCTGATCCTCCAAGAAACCTGCTCATCGACTGGGAGGTGACAGAACCTGGCTCCCGAAAAAAGAAGACCACGACTAACCGGTGGCTCTGTAAAGGCGATTTCCTGCCCCCCACAAATCCTTCTGGCGCGACAAAGCCAGATTCCTATCGAGTCGAGGGCAAAATCTCAGCGATCAATGGTGATGACGTAACCATAAAAACGGATACAGGTGAAGAGCATATTGTGAAGTGGCAGCACTCTGAGACTAACCTAAAGGCTGGAGATTCATCCTATTACGGTTACCTTCCTGGCTTGAAAGGGACCCCAGCGATCGACCCCTACTATCTGGATCGCGCACGAAAAGGGCCAAACATAGGAGATGTCGTAAATGTCGGCGTTACGAAGACTGGGATACCTGAGCCCCGTCCATGGTTGATCGAACCTGGCCCGGCGAAGATTGAAGAATATAACTCTCTACGAAAAAGAGTGAGTGACCTCAAACAATCATTAAACGAACAAATCCAAGAACCGGCTACGTTCCGGAAGACCTATGCCCAGGCGTTCGCCCAAGAATATACCTCTTCTCCCTTCCTCTCTCGTTCCGATAGAGGCGATATCGAAAAGATGCGGGAGCGACTTCCCGCAGGCGACCGGCCTCTGGGAGCAGACGTCCAGTATAGTGCCGCTAAGCTCGAAAGGAACGGACTCCCCAACTTCGCCGCCATGTCTGAAGAACAGGTACTAAAATACTTCAATAGCGACAAAGATCTCTACATTAAGAATAAGAATTTCGCGGATCTGGATCGTGTGCTCCAATCGATCAACTCTGGAAATCTTAAAACAGGTCTCCTTCGTAAAAACCTCTTGAAGCGACTCATCGCGGCAGGTTACGCAAAAGACGCGGAAGACGAGCTAGCGCCCGGCAGTACCGGCCCTAAGGACTTCTCTTTAAAAATGGCCGCGGAAGGAGCGGCCGCTCTCTATTACGACTTCTCCCCAAAAGACTTTAAATTTGTTTTCGAGTTAGAGAAAAACTATACGGATTCGGCGACCGTGTCGCTCCTCGCGGGTGCAGTGACTCAAATGAGCGGTAAAGATAAATTGAAGTACTCCACAGAACTGCGAGAATATATGAACGAGAAACCGGGGAGACCCTCAGATAGTACGCGAGCAGAGGCGTATGCCCAAATCAAACGCGCACTGGACGAAGCAGCACTAAACGCAAAATCAAAAAAATGAGCTTTTCTCTTCGTTAGGGTTACGCAGGGCAAGTTGTTTCGCCTCGCGATAAAGAAATGCTTTGACCAGGTATTTCGAGTCATAACTTCATCGGCCAATGTTCGCACCAAAGACAAACCAACTCAACGCATCATAAAAGCCCCACCGAAAACTCTCGAGAAGTTTGAATTCTAACGCCGCATCGGCGAATATTGGTGACTGTGACCACCAAAAATACTGCCCTCCCTTTCATCCCCGAGCCCAAGAAACACTATCCGTTCGGCCTCAAAACCGTGATGGAGTTATTCGATGTCGGACCAGCGATAGCCATCGGAGCGTTGGCCGGGTCGACGATCGTCATCCTGGGAGCCGTCTTTTACTTTATCCATTCCGCTCCTCCGACCACGATAACAATTAGTAGCGGTCCGGAAGGCAGCTCTTTCCAGAAGAACGCGCTCAAGTACGCCAAGATTTTGGAAAGGAACGGCGTCACGCTTAAAGTTCTCACTTCCGAGGGGTCGCTCGAAAATTTTCAACGACTTAATAACTCGGCCGCTCATGTGGACGTGGGGATCGTACAGGCGGGGATCACCAACTCTTCCACCGAGAATCTTGTCTCCCTGGGGAGCATTGCCTATCAACCGGTACTCATTTTCTATCGCGGCAAGCCGCTTGACCTTTTGTCCCAGCTCGAAGGCAAAAGAATCTCCACCGGCCCGGTCGAAAGTGGCACTCATAACTTTTCCATGACCCTACTTACCGCGAATGGAATTAAGGCGGGCGCTACGACTAAGCTATTTGACCTGGAAGCTAAAGAGGCCGCGAAGAAGCTATCGGACGGTGAGATCGACGCTGCGTTCATCATGAGTGAAAGCGCGTCGTCGGATATCTTACACACTTTACTGCGTTCCAAAGACATCCATCTTTTTGATTTCAAGCAGGCAAATGCCTATAGCCGCAAGATCGACTATCTGAACGTCTTGGATCTTCCGGAAGGGTCCATCGATTTTGGTCTGAATATTCCGTCACATGATATTTCACTAGTAGGCCCCATGGTGGAACTCGTCGCAACGAAAAACCTCCACCCAGCGCTGTCTGACTTGCTACTAGAAGCGGCCGTCACGGTGCACAGTCGCCCCGGAGTATTCCAACACCGAGGAGAATTTCCCGCTCCGATAGAGCACGGTATTCGGATCAGCGAAGACGCCAGTCGATTTTTCAAATCTGGAAAAAGTCTCTTCTATCGATACTTGCCGTTCTGGTTGGCGAGCCTAACCAGTCGGATCATCGTTGTCTTTGTGCCCATGCTTGTGGTTTTGATTCCCGTCATGAAAAGTATCCCGGCCTTTTTCCGATGGCGGACCCAAAGTAAGATCTACCGGAGATATCGAGAGCTCTTGATTTTAGAACACAACGTTCTGGTGGCCAAAGATAGCGCGAAACAGGAACTTCTCAGGGAACACTTCGACCGGATCGAAGAGGCCGTTAATCGGATGAAAATCCCTCCTGCTTTCGCGGACCAATTTTACGGCCTTAGGGGCCACATCGACTATGTTAGAGGCCTTGTAGAAAAGAAGCGGGCCTGACCCGCATCACGAGAGCCTTCGCTAAGGCTGAGGGGCTGTTTCTCCTGGCACGGTAATAGAGGTATCAGAGCTCTTGGGCTCTACTCCTGCGCCGGTTCCTTCCGATGAAGAAGGGACCGAGTTGGTGGTCATCGGATCTCCCGACAATAGTGAAATGACGATAATGTGCTTGGTTCCTAATAGGACGGTTCCTTGACGAAACTCGTTCGCCGACTTCTCCCATGGAGAGTGGTCGCTTTTTCTGGCCCGTAGATTTTCCAAGCGAATGGCGGCGTTATTTTGGAGCGCCTTTTGGATCTGTTTCTCATCCAGAGGAGAGCTACCGGTGTACCAGTTATTCTTGGAGAAATCGACACCGATACTGTACCAGTAGACCGGGATGGCTTTTCCAAACGCAATTGCGCCGAATAGCAGAGTGAAAACAAATAGTCCTTTGGTACCTAAGCTTAGAAAGTTCATGCTGGGCTCCCTGCTCCTTTATGTGTGAAGCGTTTTCATTGGCTCCTAACATAACCGCGGGCGCTCAGCAGTTCAAGCGATCGAACGTAAAAGCAGGGGCCTGCCGCTAGAACTCATTCTCCCAGTCCATGTCTTTAGGCACCCACAACTCTTCCGCCGAGTCTTCATCCGTAAGTCCATTAGACTGAGTGATCTCTTTGCTTATTTTCTCAAACTCCTCGTCGGTACCCATCCACTCGCCGTCATCCGACAGAGCCAGGGAGCTATTCGTGGCCAAATTACTACCTCTTCTTCGAGACATAATTTCTCCTCTCCGTGGTTAGACGAAAATCTTTGCTTACTTGTGACAGTATACTTCCGCGAAGGGAAAAAAAAGGAAAGCCAAGTGAGGGCACCCTCGGGAACTATTAACAACGGTTAGCGAGGGATCTCGGAACCAACGCAATTACATGACGTCGTAGTCCAGGCCAAAGAGCGATACCGAAGCTCTGCCTTGATAGATATTGCGCGACAGCGTTACCAAGAACCTGGCCTGCGTTACGCCTTCTAGCTCTTCGAGAACCTCATTAAAGAACATGATCTTCTGCGTGCCTCCACGTGCCCCAGGAGTCAGCACAGCCGTATGGCGCTTCTCGCCGGTGGTCTTGTCCAAGTAAAAATTAACTCCCAAAACAGGCGTGGTCAGACAGAATTTAGGCTCTTCAAATCCGTGCCCGAAAGGCTTTAAGTCATCCACTTTGTCCACGATGGAAAGTTCGATCCAGGCAGGGTCTAGTGCGCAGTCAAAATCGATACGGCTTTCCCATTGGGCGGGTTTAGCACGGCGAAGCGTTTCCGCAACTTCGCACAGGCGCCCACGAATCTCGGCTGTCTTTGTCAGATCGAAGCTATAGCCAGCGGCCGCGCGGTGGCCTCCGAATTTCAAAAACACATCGGAGAGTCCCTGCATCGCGTCGGTAACATCGAAGCCCGGAATGGACCTCGCCGAACCGCGACCCTTGCCCTCGATCTCTTGGAAGAGCCAGGTCGGCTTCCAAAATTTCTCAGCGATCTTACTGGCCGCGATTCCCACCACCCCGGAGTGCCATTGCGAGTTACCCAAGAAAAGTATGGGAGCATCCGGATACTCGAGTGCCTGCTTTGTCGCCTGAGCCACAATGTTAGCCTGAATCTTTTTCCTCTCCTCGTTGCAAAGGCCCATCTGTTCAATAAGCAAGTCCGGGTATTCCGTTACAAACGCTTCAATCACCCGATCCGCATGTCCTAAACGGCCGACCGCATTAATCCGCGGCCCTAAACGAAAACCGACATCTTTTTCATCGGCATTACCGGAAAGCGACGCCGATCTGAGCAATTTCTTGATAATGGGCCTTTGGCTCTTGAGCAGTCCCTCAACTCCCAAGCGCGCCAGACGATGATTGACGCGATTTAAGGGAACCACGTCGCAGATCGTGGCCATTCCGGCCAAAGCGAGGAGGTCGGTCCAAAGAGAAGGCGGAACGGGAAACTCCACGGCGAGCCGACGCAGCAACACAAACGTAATACCGCAGCCACAAAGCTCTTGGTAGTCGGCGTCAGGATGGAGTTTCGGATTTAAGATAGTGCAATCGGGCATCTTCTCAAGTTGGATTTTATGATGGTCGGTGCAAACAAATGCTACGCCGCGACTCTTGCAGTACTCGGCTTCGGCATTGGCCGTGATGCCGGTGTCCATCGTAATAATCAGTTCGGCTTGCTGCACCTCGATCAGATTGGTCACGGCATTCAGATTGACGCCATACCCCTCTTTGAATCGACAAGGGATGTAATGGACAAAATTGTCATAGCCCAACGCACGCAAGAACCAGATCCAACTGACACAGCTCATCGTGCCGTCGACATCATAGTCGGCATACAACGCAATACGGCGACGATTTCGAATGGCATCCGAGACGACTCGAATGACCTCTTCCAGGCCATGGTCTCCGTATTCCAATCGATCGATGGGAATAAAAGATCGATTGGAAAGTAATGTCTGCAGAACGGCGTCACTGGAGGTGGGTACCTCGCTGGAACGACACTCCCAGTGTTTGAATTTCCTCCCCATTCAGCTCCCCTTCTATCTCTCACCATAGGACGGGTAGGCACGCGCTTCAAAGGATATTTCCAATCGATCTCGGGGAGTTCAGTTGTCATCGTGCACCGAATATGAGATTTTTGGCCGCACACTCTTGCTTTGGCATAGGGGAATAATTGAAAACTCTTCTGGCTCTATTTTTCCTTTTTTCGGCAAACGCCTTTTCCACTTCAGAGCCTGCGGCAACTCCCGCAGCGGCCCCGACGATCGGCATCGACGAGCTCTCGCTCGATCGAACGATTGCACCGTGTACCGACTTTTATCAATACGCCTGCGGCGGTTGGCTAAAGTCCGTTCAGATTCCCAATGACCTGCCGGCCTGGTCCCGCGGCATTTACTCGCTTAGAGAAGAAGCTCGCGCCGAGCTCCACGCCATCCTGGAGAAATATGCCAAGTCCAACGTCCCCGATGACGATCCGGATCGGGAACGCCTGGGCAATTACTTCTTCGCCTGCATGGACGAGAAAGAGGCGGAGAAGACTTCGATGCGTTCGCTTAAGGCGGAATTTGCTCGCATCGACGCCATCAAAAGCCCCGAAGATTTATCGAAGAAAATCGCCGACCTTCATCTAAAAGGGGTCGATGTTCTTTTCGGTTTTGGGCCGGACCAGTCCTGCAAGGATTCCAGCCAAATGGTGGGAAATGCGGACCAAGGTGGTTTAGGCCTTCCCGATCCTGACTACTATTTGAAAGATGAAGGAAAGAACCCTGCGATTCGCACCGATTATCAGGAGCATCTGGTTCGGATGCTGTCCTTAGCCGGTTTTCCGGCCTCAAAAGCCAAAGCCGGCGCTAAGACTATCTTTGCTTTAGAGACAAGTCTCGCGAAGGGATTCCTATCCCGCACCGAGCGCCGCGATCCGAAAAAACTGTGCAATCTTCTAGGCAGAGCAGGCCTAGCGACACGGGCTCCCATCTTCAAATGGCAGACCTATTACGCGGGGCTGGGATTGCCGGAGGTTCAGTCGATTAATGTCGCCGTCCCCGATTACTTCAACAAACTAAATGAGGTTCTGACCTCCACTCCGCTCGCCGACCTTAAAGTCTACCTGAAATGGCACGTTCTGGATCGCATGGCCGGAGCGATGGGAAAGAAAATTGTCGAACAAAACTTTGCTTTCGTTTCAAAGGCATTTAGCGGTCAAAAAGAGATCGAGCCCCGTTGGAAGCGTTGTGTGAGTTCCACCGAACGCGCCATGGGCGAACCCCTCGGCCGTGCCTACACCCGCCTGAAATTCAATGAAGAGAGTAAAACAAAGGCGCGTGTTCTCATCTCCGGGATCGAATCCGCCTTCGGACAAGAATTGGAAGAGGTCGAGTGGATGGACGAAGTGACTAAGAAGAAAGCCACGGAAAAGCTGCACGCTTTGGTCAACCAAATTGGCTATCCTGATAAGTGGCGGGATTTTTCACAACTAACGATCTCGCGCAAGGATTTTTTCGCCAATGCCTTGGCGGCCTCTCGATACAACTCCAACTACCACCTGAATAAAATTGAGAAGCCGGTAGACCGTACGGAGTGGGAGATGTTTCCCCAGACGGTGAATGCCTACTACAGCGGCGAAAACAACAAAATGGTCTTTCCAGCGGGAATATTACAATATCCCTTCTTCGACCCGGGAAACCCGGTCGCCGTCAATTTTGGTGGAATAGGAATGGTGATGGGGCATGAATTAACTCATGGGTTTGACGACGAGGGCAGACAGTTCGACCAGGTCGGAAATCTCACGCAATGGTGGACGGAAAAGACGGAAAAAGCCTTTAACGAACGGGCCGCGTGCCTAGTGAAACAGTACGATGGCTATACTCCGATTGACGATCTGCACGTCAGAGGCAAACTGACTCTGGGAGAAAATATCGCTGATAACGGCGGAATTAAGCTCGCCTACAACGCCTTTATGAAAATCAAAGGTGACGTGGGGACGGAGCAGAAGGGATTCACCCAGGAACAGCTGTTCTTCCTGGGGTTTGCCCAGTCGTGGTGTTCGTTGAAACGGCCGGAACTCGAGCGCCAACATCTGATTACCGACCCGCACTCGCCGCCAAAGTTTCGCGTCAATGGACCGATCTCCAATTTTCCCGCATTTGCCAAAGCGTTCAGCTGTCCCGCAGACAGCGCAATGGTTCGCAAGCCCGCTTGCGAAGTGTGGTAAGGAAATAAAAAACGTCGAGAGGTGACCTATGGCTCATGCCCCTGGCTTTCTAAAAGTCGTTAACGAAGCAAAATCTAAGATTAAAGAACTTACGATTAGTGATGTCACGGAAAAGCAAAAGCGAGGCGATCGCTTTATTTTTGTCGATGTCCGTGAGGATGATGAGTGGAAAGCCGGTCGGGCAAAGGGAGCCATTCACATTGGAAAAGGCGTCATCGAACGCGATGTTGAGGCCAAGATCCCTGATCGGTCGGCGGAAATCGTTCTCTATTGTGGGGGAGGGTTTCGTTCCGCTCTGGCCGGCGAGGCATTGGTACGAATGGGATACACCAATGTTATCTCCATGGACGGCGGCATCCGCGGCTGGCGAGAAGCGGGGCTTCCGGAAGATCGGGATTAACGCCCATGAAGCCGCGACTCGCGCAGGCGCCGCTCGCGGTTCTTTGTCTGGCAGTTCTCTCCTTTGCCTTCGTGGCGCCCCGTCTGGGCCACCTGGGCACTAATATCGTCACGGAAACTTATCGCCAGGCGACGCTGCGTTTCTTCTCCGGACAAAGCCCCTTTGGGCTTATGCCGGGCGGCGATTTTTTTCTCTACTCTCCTTTCTTTTGCTTGATCTACGCTCCCTTCGCCTGGCTTCCCCTGAAAACGCAGGCCTTGGCGTGGGGACTATTCAATGTGAGCGCATTCTGGGCAGGATTATTCTGTTGGATCGGCAAAGATCCCAAGTGGAAAGCGCTTAAGTGGCCATTAGTCCTTGGACTCGTCATCGCCTCGATGGAACTTAACATCTCGCTCTTGTACCAGCAGATGAACGCCTTTCTTATCGGACTTATCCTGTGGGGAGTGGCGAGCTATCGTGACAAAAGATGGGGACGGGCCGGAATCATACTAGGCCTCGCCTCGGGGATTAAGGTCCTTCCCTTTCTCTTTGCCGTGCTACTTCTGTTTCCTGGAAAACGAAGGTATTGGGTAGGACTTGGCGGGGGGCTTCTGCTGGCGTTTCTCTTACCGGCCTTAATCGTCAATCCCTTTCGAGATTGGCAACTTTTCCAAGAATGGATCGTCACCCTTAGGGGAGCCTCGACGATGGTTCGGGCCTCCCAACTAGACATTGTCAGCACGGCCAGTCGAATGGGCTTCGGTGAGATGGGAATCTCACTCAAGTGGGTGGTAGCCATTATCTCCCTGGCCTTAATGGCCAACGAACGCCGGCGGCCCTCTCCACGATGGGAGCCATGGCTAGCACTGGGCGTATGCTTTCTTCTCTTGTTAAGCCCCCGAAGTGAGTCACCGACATTTGTTCTGCTGGCTCCGGCCTATCCGCTGCTTTTGGCGTATTTGGGGGGGGAGGAAAGATCGCCTCGGCGAACGGCAATGTTAGTCACGCTCTTTATGGCTGCCGGAATGGTCACTCTGATCTTTACCGACTTATGGCCGCGGGCGATTCCGAATGTTTTGCGAGATGGATATTTGGGCAAGACGCTGGGGACGCTGGTATTGTGGGGATTGGCAGCCGCCACGATGATCCCTCGGAATAGTTCCCCTCCCCCCCACGCACCCCGCCGATAATTTCACGTGCTTTGTCCCCAATCCCGTTTTGAAGTATGCTCCCCCAATGATCCCTTTCAAACTCGTCAGTCCCTTTACCCCTCGAGGAGATCAACCTCAGGCCATCGAGCAATTGGTCAAGGGGCTGCAAAATCGTCAACGGGATCAAGTCCTGCTCGGCGTTACCGGTAGCGGGAAGACGTTTACGATGGCGCATACCATAGCGGCCCTGGGCAGGCCCGCGCTAATCCTAGCGCCTAATAAAACATTGGCCGCGCAGCTCTATTCAGAATTCAAAGAGCTTTTCCCTGAAAACGCGGTGGAGTACTTCGTCAGTTACTACGATTACTACCAACCCGAGGCGTACATCCCCTCGAGCGACACCTATATTGAAAAAGATTCGGCGATTAACGATCAGATCGACCAGTTGCGCCATTCCGCGACCCGTAGCCTTTTATCGCGTCGGGATGTCATCATCGTGGCCAGCGTCTCTTGTATCTACGGCCTGGGCTCACCGGAGATGTACCGAGAGATGGTGATTCACCTCGAAGAGAAGATGGAGTATCGCCGGGATAACCTACTCATGCACTTGGTGGAGATCCAGTACGAGCGAAACGACTATGATTTCCACCGCAGTACCTTCCGAGTCCGGGGAGATATCATCGAAATCTTTCCCGCGTTTGAGGAGAGTCACGCGTATCGAGTCGAATTTTGGGGGGATGAGATCGAGAAAATTTCCAAGGTAGATCCCATCACTGGCCACGTTACCGAGCAGGTGGGAAAGTTAGAGATCTATCCGGGAAGCCATTACGTCACCCCCCAGGAGCAGCTGAAGCGTTCCATTAAGTCGATTCAGGACGAACTTCAGATACGACTTCAGGAATATAAGACGGAGAACAAGGTATTAGAGTCGCAGCGGCTAGAAAGCCGGACGCTTTACGACATCGAGATGCTGGAAGAGATGGGCTATTGCAACGGAATTGAAAATTACAGCCGACATCTCACCGGACGAGCGCCGGGCGCCCCTCCTCCGACACTCCTTGAATACTTTCCAAGCGATTTCTTGATGTTTATCGACGAGAGCCATGTCACGGTCCCCCAGGTGGGCGGCATGTATCGTGGAGATCGAGTCCGCAAAGAGACCTTGGTCACTCATGGGTTTCGCCTGCCCTCCGCCCTCGACAACCGACCGCTAAACTTTTCCGAATTCGAGTCCCTCATCAATCAGGTCATCTATGTTTCAGCGACTCCCGGAAAATACGAGATGGCAAAATGCCATGGCAAATACATCGAACAGATCATTCGCCCGACGGGACTCACCGATCCCACCATTATTATGAGACCGGCTCGCGGCGCGGTGGATGACCTCTACGCCGAAGTCAGAAAACGTATCGAGAAAAAACAGCGCGTACTCATCACGACCCTTACCAAACGCATGTCTGAGGACTTGACCGAGTATTATCAGAAACTAGGTCTTAAAGTGGCCTACCTACACTCAGACATCGATGCCATCGAACGGGTCGAAATCATCCGACAACTGCGCATGGGGACTTATGATGTCCTCATTGGAATTAACCTTCTGCGCGAGGGGCTCGACATTCCCGAAGTGTCGCTGGTGGCTATTTTAGACGCCGACAAAGAGGGCTTCTTGCGCAGCCAAACCTCGCTGATTCAGACGATAGGGCGCGCCGCGCGACATCTGGATGGGACGGTGATTCTTTATGCAGACAAAAAGACCGATTCCATCGAATTTGCTCTGAAGGAGACGGAGCGCCGGCGCATCCGACAGGCCGCGTACAATACCGAACATGGAATCACCCCCGCCTCGGTGGTCAAAAACATTCAGAACTCTCTCTACTCGGTAGAGAATTTGGACTACTACGAAGTCCAGGTTGCTGAGAAAAAGGGAATCTACAACATCCCCGAAGCGGCCCTTCCCAAAGAGATCGAAAAGCTAGAAAAATTAATGAAAAAGGCGGCCAAGGCGCTCGACTTCGAAACAGCGGCCGAAGTGCGAGACAAATTGCTCGCGCTGAAAAAGAGACAGGTTGGGGTTTAGAAGGTCGGGGAGACCGCTGTCCTAAAGTCGTATATTTCTCAATCGTTTTATGAGGAGATTCGCCCGGTCTGCGAGGAAGAATGGCGCCGTCAGACTCCCGGTACGTCAAGCCTTATGACGAAGCAGCCCCCCATAAGACTATGAATCTATTGTCGATAACTTAACCTCTCTAGCTCAGTGGCATCTGAGCTCGCCGCACGAACCCGTTGCCGTCTGACACCGAAGCGTTCCTTCTCGGTTCACCTCCATCGTCACAAACCCATGAAAATCGGTGCGCAGGATCTTGGTACGAACCCGCCTTAACCGTCTCATCGCATCGGGGTTGGGATGACCATAGTGGTTATAGTACCCGTTAGAAATAACCGAGATCTTAGGTCTTACTCTCTCCAAGAAACGTTGGGTGGAGGAGGTCTTACTTCCGTGATGAGCCACCTTGAGCACGGTGATGGGGCTCCGCAGTTGCTGCGCCAGCCAAAACTCTCCGTCGGCTTCGATATCTCCGGTAAACAGAAAAGAGCACCCGGCATACTCCAGATGCACCATCAAAGAGCGATCGTTGGTCTGAATTCTTTTTATGGTTGGCGTCAGGAAACGAATGGCCACGCCAAACTCGTTTCTACGTATTTCCCCTTCCACTCCCTCAACTTTGGTTCCGGCTCCCTGGGCGGCCGCCAATAGCTTTTGCAGCAGAAGGCGAGGTTTTTCGTCTTTTAGAAAGGCTTCGTTGTAGAGAAACTCCCGAATCTTGAGGTGTTCGAACAGTCCCAAGAAACCCAGGCCGTGATCCTGGTCGGGGTGGCTTAGCACGGCCTGATCTAGGGTCAGAATCCCCATCCGAGCCAGTTCGAGAAAAAGTTCGCGCTTGCCTAGATTCCAGTCCCCGATGCCGCCGCCCGAGTCGATGAGCATCGTCTTTCCTCCCGGAAAGCGCACCAGTGCCGAATCCCCCTGCCCCACGTCAAAGAACGTAATGCGTAACGACCGGACCGAAAGTCGGTCGTGTAGGCGAAACAGAACGAGCAAGCTAGCTACGAAACCAAGGAGGACCCAGCGCATGGGAATCTGACGTCGCAAGTCTCGTACCATCGTAAAACAACCTGCTAAAGGTATTGCGCCCCACTGCCCCTCGGGGTTTAATTATCACCATGAGCACGCACACGCCGAGACTTTGTATCGATGGACGCGCCGCCGCGGAATTCCCCTCCCGCGCCCTTATCGCCCAGGAACTGATCGACCAACTGGTAGCCGCCGGAGGCGAGGGTCAAGAGACGTCGAGCGACTGGATCGACAAGCAGCGCACCGTTCTGCTGTCCCATCCAGGGCAGATATTTTCAGGACAACTTCGCCGATTTGAGACCAAAAGAAGAATAGGGCTGTCGCCGCTCTATTGGTTTTGGGAAAAGCAGTTCGTAAAAAAGGCTAATATTAGCGTCTTTCATCGCTTCCGACCCGCGGATCGATTGGGGCCCAGCCACAATCTTCCGACATTGACCACAGTGCTCCCCGGCGGCTCGCCGAGGAGATCCCGAGCGGGCAAACAGAAGAACCATCGCTTTGTGGTTCCGTCGGAATTAGATGCCAAGGTGCTCGAGACGCGTTTTAAAGTGTCGCGCGATCGGATCGAAATCGCAGCCCCATCCGTGAGACGCTATGTTCACTTCACCGAGCTGCCCAAAGACAATATGCCGGGGACGGTGCTCTTCTTGGTGGGTAGTCGGTCGGAGAAGACCAATTACAAGAAGTTGATCCCACTGATTGGAAATCGATTTCCCAATCTACGACAAAAAGTGATCCCCTTATCCAGAAAACATGTCTTCTCTCCCGTCAAATGGATGGAGACTCTGGCACGAACCAAATATTGCTTTTATCTCACCGATCGCGCGTTCGATTGGCCGACATTGGCGCTTGAAGCCTTCTACTGGAACATCCCCTGCATCTACTTGGGATCCCACGCCGCCTTATCGGAGATGATTTCGATTTCATCACTAGAACTCTCACGATTTCTCGTGAATCAACCGGATCCTTCAGCCCTGTCCATCGCCTGCCATTCGGCGAGACAGCAGCTGGAGAACCGGGGCGCTTTCGACGCGTTGGCGATGGCAAAACAATTTAATAGATATTACGAAACGCTGGCGGGGAAATCAGAAAACGTTCCTACGTTGTAGCGGCCCGAAAATCAGGCCTTCCAGCAGACGGTTCGGGAGTTGGGGCCCGTTCCAAAGATCTGCACCGTCCAACCAGGCTCCGTGCAGTGGACGGCATAGGGGGATTCCCCCTCGATAAGATAGAACCTAGGATTGAGCGAACTGATTCTTTGCGCGATGGCTTCCCCATTGGTGATCTGACCCGCGGGCACATAAGGGGTTTCGTTGGGTCCCAGGCGATACCACGGCATGCGAGTAAACATATAGGCGTCCTCGCCAAATAGGTCGCCACATTTAAGCAACCTATCTAACCCCGGGGTGTATTGTGGAATTACTACGCTATCCGTAGAGGCACACTTGGAATTGATGAAAGCCACCGCCTCAAACGTCGGTCTTCGATCAGGATGAGTCAGAATTCCCGTGAGGGCCGGGAATTGATATTCGTTAGCGTGAAATTTGACTAACTGCCCCGCTCCGATGACGTAGGGGAGATAGGCCCACACTCCCACCGCCAGCAGAACGGCGCGACTCGCCCAACACTTAAGACGTTGCGTATGATGAAGGGCCGCCGGCCAGAGCACCAAAAAAAGAGCGGCCGCGGTTAACGGAAAAAAATACTGCCCCCGGGCCCACATCGCTGGCTCTTTATTAGGATCTGAAAAGCCATAGTGCAAGAGATCTAGCGATCCCAAAAGACCAAAGGCCGTAAAAAACGCTGCCGCCTTGAAATTTCTTCTGGCCGGCAACAGATACCCCAGAGTAAACACCAAGGTCGGCCAAATGAAATAGTGCAGGTAAAAGACACCCGTCTCAAGCGAGACTCTGAGCTGCTTAAACATCTGCATTCCCACGTCGCCGTTGGACCAATTCACATGGGGAACCAAGTAGTGAAGATTGGGATAACTCTTCGTCTCTAGCACGGCCCAAGGTCTTGGGAGAAAAGCGAACAGAACGGCCGGGCCATAGATTGCCAAAAAGCCTGCAAAAATTCCACCCGTTATCGCCATCAAAACCAGCCATCCTCGGATTCGCGACGGCGTGTGACGCTGCCACAAAACGAGAACGCTCCAAGTGGCAAAGACTCCATACCCCATCAACACCGGCCTGGTGAAAAGACTCAGTAGCGCTCCGGCAAAGGAGAACAGAAGCGCTCCGCCATCCTTCTCCTCGATAAATAGGGAGTAATAGTAAGCGCAGATCACCGCCCCCAACGCGGCCAAAATGTGGTTATTGGAATATCCGGGATATCCGGCACACCCGGTCGCGAGTAACACTCCGACGACGCACGAGCGATAGGTGGTAAAATAGCGAGCAAAAAGCAGCGCCAGAAAGGTAGCCATCACCACCCAAAACCCCAGAGTCACCAGACGCACACTCAAGAGGTTGGCGGGCAATATCTTTAGCGCGGTTCCATAGACGAGCGGCGCGACAGGGCCATAGATCCAGACAAAATCTCGGTAGGCATATTGCCCCTCGGCCGTCTTTGCGTAATGGTCGAAATCCCGAAGTTCTTCCGGATTATTAGCGATGAAACACATCGGTAGCTTCAGGCAGAAAAATATCGCGGCTACCATTAAGACGAGTTTGGTCTTATTGATAGCCAACCCTTCGGCCGAAGGCTCATCTGACGGGTGAGTGCTGTGGATAAGGCGCAATTTCAAGGAAGTTCCGACCACTTTCTAAAACAGAGTTTTAAGAAGGAGATCCCGGAGCTAAAGGCTTTCATCTTCGACTCGCCGGCGACTCGACTTTTGTAGTGAACTGGAACCTCAACGCATTTCAATTTTCGACGTGCCGCATGGAAGATGAAGTCGAAGTCACCCCAAGCCGAATCCTCTAGCTTGAAGTCAGCGAAATCCACTTTTCGCATCGCTTTGGTTCCACACAGCGTATCCGAACATTTAGAACCGACGATAATTTCCACCAGTTTAGAAAAGACGATGTTGCCGAAATAGTTTGCCAGGCGCATGGCCTCTCGCTCCATCGGATACAGGAAACGGGTTCCCGAAGCAAAGTCGGCGGTCTTAGATTCTAGAGAATCGTAAAAATCGGTCAGCTCTTCCGGTGGAACCGTCATGTCCGCATCCAGAATCATGACGTAGTCGCCTTTGGCGGCCTGTAAGCCTTTCAACACGGCATTCCCTTTTCCCTGATTCTTCTCGTAAGTGATTAGTGTGAGATTGGGATAAGTGGACAGCATCGAGCGAACCACCTCTACCGTACGATCTTTGGATCCGTCGTTCACCACCAAGATCTCCGTAAAACTCCCCATCTCGGGAACGCGACGTATGCATTCGGCAATATTCCCCTCCTCGTTGTAACAAGGAACGATCACCGTACAGCTAGAATGGGCGGCCCTTTTTAACTCCGCCGGTTTAGCCGTCACGTACTGTAAAAAGCACATCGCGTTGAGCCCCGGAAGTCTGGATAGAAATTGGTTGCACACCCACGATACGAGTGGAATCCGTTTCGGAATAAGCACCCTTCGACAGGTATCCATGACCTTAAAACTCTTGACCTCGAGCGCGGTGGCTAAGATCCGACTCCCTACTAAATTCCTCTTGTAATCAGGAATCCGAATCTTAAGCCGGGAGGCAAACTTCACGAGCGGATGCCAAAGCGGATTAAGCATCGAAAGGATAACGCGGGAGTCCTCGTGCACGAATTTACGGACCGAATCCACCAAGGCGAGCACATCCTCACTGTGGTCAACGACATTTAAGAGAATGACGTAGTCGAATTTAGTCGTCGTCTTAAAGTTTTCGGGGAGAGCGCAGTGATATTTGATATTTGAATTTTGACTGTTAGCCCTGGCCTCCCGCACCGCCTTTTCGCTGACATCGAGTCCCACTCCGACCGACGGTTTTAGCGACTCTAGTATTTCAGCGGTAAGACAGCCAATCAACAGGACGCTCTTATTCGGCGGAACCACCTGACTGAGAAACTGCGCGGTGTGTTCACGATAGGCCGCCATCTTTTTCTTCCAGCGGTTTGAACTCACCACGGTATCAAAGTAGCGTACCGCTCCCGGTGAAAGGGTTGCCCTAACGTTCGCCGCGTCGGTAGTTTTCCAATCGACGGTAGCGCGGGGTGAGGATTTCACGTCATGCTGCTTTTCTTGTATTTGTGGCTGAAGCATTCTCTACCATCTCCTTGAGAATTAAGTCCAAGCTCATCTTGAGCTTAAATGTTGGGTAGTGGCTCTTGAATTTAGTGAGGTCCGAATAGTAACAAATATGATCGCCTTTCCTGGCGCAGGCGTCATACGTGGTCTTTAGCGAGAAACCAAAATCATTCTCTATCCGATCCACTATTTCTATGACCGAGGCGCTATTCTCAAATCCGCCTCCCAAATTGTAGGCTTCCCCACAGCGAGGGTTTTTTCGGAAAAGTTCAAGTGCCTGGATGACATCGGAAGAATGAATTTGGTCTCTGACTTGCTTCCCCTTGTATCCAAATATGGTGTAAGGCTGATGATTGACGGCGCAGTGAACGAGGTAGGAAAGAAAACCGTGGAGCTCAACACCCGCGTGTCGACTTCCGGTTAAGCATCCGCCTCGAAACACACCCGTTTTCAGTTGAAAGTAACGCCCATACTCCTGACAGAGAATGTCTCCGGAAAGCTTGGAAGCACCAAATAGCGAGTGTAAGCAATGATCGATGGAAAGTTTCTCATCGATTCCCTTTTGAAAGAGCGTGCCCTGATATTCGTAACGTTTTTCCATCTCCGTCATGGGCAAGAAGTTGGGAGCGTCCCCATACACCTTATTTGTGCTCATCAAGACAAAGACCCCGTCTGGCGTATGCTGGCGGAACGACTCCAGGAGATTTAGTGTCCCCATCGCGTTCACTTCGAAATCGGTGAACGGCTCGCGCGCCGCCCAGTCATGCGAGGGCTGAGCCGCGGCGTGCACGACGAAGTCCGGTTTGAACGCCTTAAAACATTTTGCCAATCCATCCCGATCGCGAATATCGATCTGTTGATGTTGATAATTTTTGAATTCAGTCTGCAGTTGTTGGCGAACCCCTGAGGTGTCGCCCTTGGGACCGAAAAAATAGTTTCTCAGGTTGTTGTCGATACCCATCACTTCATTGCCTTCACGGGCATAGTGAATGACGGCTTCGGAACCAATTAACCCGCAACTTCCTGTTACAAGTATTTTCATAAAATGTAGGGGAAAATGTGTGAACGAAGAAAAAGGTCTTACTATCCTTATCGGTCCAAACGGCTAGTTCTGTAGCAAATTCTGGGGGTAGGCGGGGCAGGAGAACCGAAGGTTCGACGCGGCAATCTTTGGATGTGAAACGCTGCAAAATGAGGATGGGTTAATTTGCAATAGCCAAAGATTGCTTCGCTCCGCTCGCAATGACGGAGGGGGGACTTTGACGATCGAGTATTTCTCCCCTCCGTCATTGCGAGGAGAACCGAAGGTTCGACGCGGCAATCTTCGGATGTGAAACGCTGCAAAATGAGGATGGGTTAATTTGCAATAGCCAAAGATTGCTTCGCTCCGCTCGCAATGACGGAGGGGGGACTTTGACGATCGAGTATTTCTCCCCTCCGTCATTGCGAGGAGAACCGAAGGTTCGACGCGGCAATCTTCGGATGTGAAACGCTGCAAAATGCGGATGTTTCATTAACGCATTAATAATGCGTCGAGCTAACATGGCCGGGTGCAGCGTCGCCAGGCGACGAGACCGAGGAGAGTTGTCGTCCGAAACTGTCGGTATGGTGCACGGTAAGCTCTGAGTCATCCCTTACGCCTCGCATCACCAAATTGCCGGGCGTAGCTCTTGTCGCACTAGAGCGACTAACACTAGATCCTTGAACCAAAGAGGCTGAGCTCGGGGTGTTAGTCGAAAGCGTTCTGGCGGATTGGTTGACCGGTCCTGAAGTGGATGCCGAAGCCGGATAGAAATTCCCAGTACCCAGTCCTTGCGCCAATCGCTGAACGCTTGAGAAACCATCGGTTGGTGTCACCACCAGCCCAGAATTTCTTCTTCCCGCTAGGAATGCCTGAAAATTGGCGCGCCGAATGGCCAGCTGCAGCTCGGCTCCGCTTTGCATCGTGGCCAGCATCATTTTGGTGCTATTGCTGCGGATATCCGCTAAAAACTTTTGTCTTTTTAATCGCAGATCTTTGGAAAAGAGAGAGTACTCAGACGCCGCCTTAAGCGCCGTTCGAGTGGTGGCTCCGTTCTGTTGGTCCTGGTTGATAAACATCTGCGCTAAGGCATTTCCCATCGTCGCAAACGCATTCGCCGCTCCATTGTGAATTGC
>Ga0206963_10181_pt1 | contig 21113 bp, 21 predicted proteins | sample Alteio_BWOrgHeat_28_FD_152958 | JGI IMG/M metagenome (GOLD analysis project Ga0206963, IMG submission 152958) | Enriched cells from forest soil in Barre Woods Harvard Forest LTER site, Petersham, Massachusetts, United States -... | ecosystem: Environmental > Terrestrial > Soil > Temperate forest >... | reverse complement strand
GAATCTGCAAACTGGGTTGCAGAAACATTTAATTTATCCTACAAAGCATTTGCATTTCCGCATACAAATGCGGGCGTAAAAAATAGTTTTTTTGAAACATTAGTTGGCGGCGAAAATCCGAAACTTGATTTAATATTAGGCAACAGCACTGGCATGCTAGAAAATCATCCACGAGTGCAGCATCGTTTTATCGGAGAAAATCCGGATGTGCCATTTGATAAAATGTGCAAAGCTGTACTAACGTATGGCGTTATTAATAAAATGACAGGCAAAAAATTTGTGAAGCGCGCTTAATATTTTATAAACGTGTTTGTAAAATATTTACCTGTTCGTTTTTCCAGCTTATAAAATCTCCATTAATAATATGCTCGCGCGCTTGCTTTACCAAATGAAGATAGAACGCAAGATTGTGAACGCTTGCAATCGTTAACCCCAAAAATTCTTTTGATTTCATTAAATGGCGCAGGTAAGCCTTGCTGTAAAAGTTACTCACTTCGCAATCGATTCCATCATCAATCGGTGAAAAATCTTTCTCCCATTTTTTATTATCGATATTAATAATTCCTTTGGAAGTAAACAGCATCGCGTTGCGGCCGTTGCGCGTGGGCATCACGCAATCAAACATATCAATTCCCAAAGCAATGCATTCTAAAATATTCCACGGCGTACCAACGCCCATTAAATAACGCGGTTTTTCTTTTGGTAAATTATCACAACACAATGCACAGTTTTCATACAATTGTTCATCTGGTTCGCCAACACTTAACCCGCCAATTGCATTGCCTGTTGCATTTTGCAAAGCCGCAAATTCGCAGGATGCTTTTCGCAAATCATTGAACACGCTTCCCTGCACAATGGGAAATAAATTTTGCGAATAACCATATTTACTTTCTGTATTATTAAAGCGTTCAAAACACCGCGCCATCCAGCGGTGCGTGAGTTCCATTGATTTTTTTGCGTATGCATATTCGCTGGGAAACGGCGGGCACTCATCAAAAGCCATAATAATATCTGCACCAATTATGCGCTGGATATCCATTACTTTTTCCGGCGTAAATAAATGTTTTGATCCATCAATATGCGATTGAAACAACACGCCTTCTTCCGTAATTTTTCTTGTGCCTGATAAAGAAAAAACCTGATAGCCGCCGCTGTCTGTTAATAAAGGTTTATCCCATCCATTAAATTTATGCAGTCCGCCAGCTTCTTCAAGCACTTCCAAACCGGGCCTTAAATATAAATGATACGTGTTGCCAAGAATAATCTGCGCATGTACATCCTGCATCAATTGCTGTTGTGATACGGCTTTCACGCTGCCGCCCGTTCCTACGGGCATAAAAACCGGCGTTAATATTTCACCATGATCGGTTATAATTTTTCCTGCCCTTGCTTTGGAAATTGTATCGGTAAATTGTAAATCAAATTGCAGCGCAGCCATGTAATTTTTTTAAGTGCTGCAAATATATACAGCCTGTGCCAAATCAATTTATTTGCAGTAATGCGCGTTAATAAACAGCATAGTCAGCAGTTCTTCTTAATTTCGCCAACGGCTGATTGCTCCTGAAGCTTAAACCGGAATACATTTATGGATAAACTTTACCAGCATTTACCCTGGCATTATATTTTATTTTCAATTTTTTGTTTGGTTACATTAATCCAGCTTTTTTATTATGGTTGGTTTTTTCGCAGGCTTGCTTTTTTTAAAAATTTTACAAAAAATAAATCTCAGCAACATCCTGTAAGCGTTATTATTTGCGCAAGAGATGATGCTTCAAAACTTGCAAACAACCTGCCTGGTTCACTCGTTCAAACTTATCTGTCGACACATGAAGTGATTGTTGTAAACCACAACAGCCAGGATGATACACGTTATTTGCTTGATGAATTTAAAAAAACTTTTAAAGGCCTGCACATCGTAAATCTTACGCAGGAAGCTATTGGTATTCCCGGAAAAAAATATCCGTTATCAATGGGTATTAAAGAAGCGAAACATGAAATTTTATTATTAACAGATGCTGATTGCGTGCCCGCAAGCGAATTCTGGATACAAAAGATGCAGGATGGTTATGATGATAATATTGAAGTGGTTTTGGGCTACGGCGCTTATCATAAAAAGCCAGGGTTTTTAAATAAATTAATCCGTTTTGAAACGTTTCATTCTGCGTTGCAATATTTTTCATTCGCGCTTGCAGGCGCGCCGTATATGGGCGTTGGCAGAAATCTTTCTTATAAAAAAGAATTGTTTTTACGCAACAAAGGTTTCTCTTCTATTAATCATATTGCCAGCGGCGATGATGATTTATTTATTAATAAAGTGGCTACAAAAACCAACACTAATATTGTTATAGATCCGGAATCTTTTACTTTGTCTGAACCGAAAAAAACTTTTGGTGAATGGATGAAACAAAAAACAAGGCATTATAGTACAGGCAAATATTATCAGCCAAAAACAAAATTTTTATTGGGATTATATTCTGCTTCCCACTTTTTATTTTATCCTTTTTTTATAATCAGCCTTTGTGTTTTCGACTGGCGTTTTGTACTTGGCGTTTTTGGTTTGCGTTTAATTTTGCAGGCTTTAATTTATTATGAAGCCATGAAAAAATTAGATGAAAAAGATTTGTTTGCGTGGTGGTGGCTGCTCGATTTATGGATGTTTCTTTATTACATAATTTTTTTACCGTCGTTATGGAAAAAGCCACGCCCAACCTGGAATTGATAATAAAATATTTTGCAGATTTTTCTCCAACGCAACTGCAACAGTTTTCTGCACTCGAATTTTTATATAAAGAATGGAATGAAAAAATAAACGTGATATCAAGAAAAGATATTGACGGTTTATATGAAAAACATGTGCTGCATTCATTAAGCATTGCCGCAGCTTTTGAGTTTGATGATGAAATGGAAGTGCTCGACATCGGCACTGGTGGCGGGTTTCCGGGTGTGCCACTTGCTATCTTTTTTCCGCAAACAAAATTTCATTTGGTTGACAGCATTGGAAAAAAAATAAAAGTTGTTGATGCAGTTATTAATGAAATTGGTTTATCAAACGTAACTACACAACACACGCGCGCAGAAGAAATAAGAAATAAAAAGTTCGACGTTGTTGTTACGCGCGCAGTTGCTCCGCTAAAAGATTTATGGAACTGGTCAAAACCTTTGTTGCGCAAAAAACCAAATCCATCAAAAATATCAGAAGAAGATTTGATTAATGAAGATGAAATAAACCTTCCGCCAGCAAGCGGATTAATATGTTTAAAAGGTGGCGACTTAACTTTTGAAATATCTGAAAGTGGCTGCAGGCCACGCATGATGGAAGTGTACGAATTATTCCAAGAAGAATATTTCAGGGAAAAATATTTATTGCAAGTTTCTGGCAGATAAAAATTTTTAAACAAAAACTACCTCAAAGTGGTATTTTTTTGATGCATAAATAATCGAACTTTATATTATGCCAATTTCCGTTTGCATTGTAGAAGATAATAAAGATATCCGTTCGGCGCTCGAACAGATTATTGTTATGGCAAACGGATATAAACTCAGTGGAAGTTTTATTAATGCTGATGAAGCGATTAATAAAATTCCATTAATAAAACCTGATGTGGTATTAATGGATATAAATCTCGGCGAAGGCGAAAGTGGCATTGAAGTAGTAAAACAATTAAAGCCCGAGCATCCGGAAATACTTTTTATGATGTGCACTGTTTATGAAGATGATGAAAAAATTTTTGAGGCACTTTCTGCAGGCGCAAATGGTTATATTTTAAAAAAAACAACCCCCGCAAAACTACTCGAAGCAATTAAAGAATTAAGTGAAGGCGGCGCGCCAATGAGCAGCCAGATTGCACGCAAAGTTGTAAATGCTTTTCAAACAAGAACGTTTAAAAAAACAGAACCGCATTTGCAAGGCAAACCCATCGAATCATTATCAAACAGGGAAAATGAAATTCTTGTTTTTTTGGCGCAGGGATTATTGTATAAAGAAATTGCAACCAAATTATTTATCAGCCCGGAAACTGTAAAAAAACATGCTTACCACATTTACGAAAAACTGCACGTTAATAACCGCATTGAAGCCATTATTAAATTTTTCAGGCGATAATATTTTATAAAATACCCCGAAAGTGGTATTGCCGATATTTGTACAAGTGTATAACTTTATTGCAAGGTTGCAATATCGAATACTAAATAAATCATTTTACCTTTCCTACAATTTCGCAACTAAAACTCAAACTTTTTTTATTAAAAAAACCATCCCGAAATGTGGATGGTTTTCTGTTTTATTAATAAAATATTTTTACCAGTGTAATTCCAATTTATTATTTTTTCGATCAATATCTGCCATGCGCTGGCTGGGATCTATTTCTATAATTTTTACATCTGTCAATCGATGATTAATCTCAAATGTGTAAGTTGAGTTTGTCCATTTCCATGGTTCAAAACTTGTGCGTGGAATTGATTTATCTTCCACAGGTTTTTCGCCAAACATAAAATATTGTGGAATATAAGCCATCTCTTTACTGCTGTCTTTATATTGAATCTGCACATCAATCGGCATTGGTATTTTACCAATTGCTTTCAAACGGATTTTTGTTTTGCCATTGTCTTCCCACAAACTATCAATTCCATAATCAATTGTTTTAGTTGTGTTCACCCAATATTCTTTATACCAATCCAGTTGCAAGCCACTTACTTTTTCTGCTACGCGAAAAAAATCTGCAGCATTCGGATGTTTAAAACGCCACGACCGATAATACTCCAGCAAAATTTTATCTCTTACTTGCGCGCCGGTTATATAACCCAACTGCTCCATAAAAACAGAACCTTTTGCATAAGCCGCTTCGGAGTATGCAAAATTATAATCGTAGTGATCTGCATGCGTTGTAAGCGGTTCTTCTTTGCCACTTTTTACAAGCGCAAAGTAACCGCCATAATTATTTGCCTGTGCAAAACCCTGGCTGTTGTTTAAAAAAGCTTCAATGCGCGCTTCTGAATATTGCGTGAAACCTTCGTCCATCCATGGATACAGCGATTCGTTTGTTCCCAACATTCCCTGGTACCAACTGTGCATCCATTCGTGAATGGCAGCGCCGGGGCCAACGATTAATGTCGCCATCGGATATTCCATTCCACCATCGCCGCCATGAATAAATGAATATTGTTTATAAGGATAAGGCCCAAAAGTTTTTTCAATAAATGGCAATGCTTTTTGCGCCATATCAAGCAAACCTTCCCACTCTTTCGCATTTGTTGCGGAAGATTTATATAATACATTAATGGTAAGGCTATCTTTCAACTTTCTTGATACATGTTTAAATTCAGGATCGGCAGCCCACACAAAATCGTGTACGTTTGGTGCAACAAATTTCCAGGTTAATTTTTCTCCTGCTGGCTGCACAACTTTTGCTCCCGGCGTTTCATATCCAAAACCAATTTGATTTGCATTTTGCAAATAACCTGTGCCACCAATCATGTATGTTTTATCAATAGAAATATTAACAGAAAAATCTCCCCAAACCCCATAAAACTCGCGCGCAACATACGGTGTAGGATGCCAGCCTTCATAATCATACTCACAAATTTTCGGGTACCATTGGCTCATGGAATAACGAATTTTTGTAGATGGATTATCTCTTCCGCTTCTACGAATTTGTAAAGGAACCTGCGCTTCAAAATTTATTTCAAACACCACTTTTGATTTTGGAAGAATTGGTTTGTCCAACATTACTTCCATAATCGTTTCCTCCACTTTATATTGTTGCGGGCGGCCGTTCATTTTTAATGAAATGATTTTTTGATAACCAATTTCATCTGGCTTTAAATTATAAATACGATCCTTCACGCGCTGATCCCAATCCACAATATCATTGCCGTTTTTATCAGTTCTTACAACCATCGTTCCCTGCCTGCGGCTGCGCGTATCCATCATACTGCCGGGCTGAAATGCATTCCAGTATAAATGATAAAATACTTTCTTTAATGTATCAGGAGAATTGTTTGTGTATTCCAGTTTTTGCTTTCCTGTAAAACGGTTCGTTTGCACGTTCATATCAATATCCATCGCGTATTTCACGCGCTGTTGCCAGCGATCTGGTTGCGCAAAAACACATTGAATGGTTATGACAATAAAAAAAATAAAGTATAAAATCCTTTTCATGTTACACATTAATAATTGAAGAATTGATTAAATATATTTTGTAAAGAAAAGAAATGTGGAACAAATATCCGTTTGCAATTTTCAGTTTGCAATAAATGCTGATGAAACATTATTAATAAAAACGGTTAATCAAAAACTGATAACTGTTAACTTTTAAAGTGTAACATTATCGCGCAGCAACTGGCCTTCAGCAGAAAATAATAAATTCTTTTTTTGAACATTGCTTTTTGCAACTTGAATCCGGTATTGAACTTTATTATCAGGCAAATCAATATGCGTTACTGATTTTACTTCCCAATCTGCATATTTACTTTTGCTTAAACCATCTTTTATTTCGCCGGGCAAATTATTATCTGCAATTACTTTGTCGGTATTTTTCCATTCGCCTTTATCAGTAAAACGTGCTTCGTATTTTTCGTTGTTTATTTCAAAACTTGCCGAAAAAACAGTGAGCTTATCTTTCCATGAAACATTATTTGCATCAGGATATTTTTGTTTTAATGCTTCCGTTACTTCAGCGGGAATTTTACGGATTTGCGCAAAAGAATTATTTGCTAAAACGATGAATGTGACGAACAAAAAAGAAACTAAAAAAACTTTTTTCATAATTATATTTTCTAATGAAATGCAAAGATAATTCTATGTGTTCGCGAAAATCTTTACAAAAACTTAAAGTTTATTAATGCGGGAAAGTTGACGGATGACGGATGACAGTTGACAGATAAATAATGATTTTTTTCTTCAATAAATTTATCAACCCGTTTCTCCGCCATAAATGGCGGAGCTAGTCAATTAATTTTTTCTAACTTATTAATATCTTTGTTAATCACTTTTAATCAATTATCAATTATTCCGTTCCCTGCAGCACAATAACAATTTCACCTTTCACCGTTTTGCTTTTAAAATATTCGGCAACTTCTGTTAATGTGCCTCTTTTATTTTCTTCAAAAACCTTAGTGAGTTCGCGGCTTACGCAGCATTGTCTTTCTGCACCAAAATATTGACCAAATTCTTCCAACGTTTTTACCAAACGCATGGGAGATTCATAAAAAACCATGGTGCGTTCTTCTTCTGCCAATTTTTTTAATAAGGTTTGACGGCCTTTTTTTAATGGCAAAAATCCTTCGAATGTAAAACGGTTCATTGGCAAACCGCTATTAACAAGTGCGGGCACAAAAGCTGTTGCGCCAGGCAAACATTCAACTTTTACACCAACCTTAATGCATTCTCTCACCAATAAAAATGCAGGATCTGAAACGCCCGGCGTGCCTGCATCTGTAAGCAATGCCATTGTTTTTCCTTCTAACAATTGTTCTGCTAAATGATGTAAAACTTTATATTCGTTATGCTGATGATAAGGAGAAAGCGGTTTGATGATTTGATAATGATTAAGCAAACGAATTGAATTGCGCGTGTCTTCAGCAAGAATTAAATCAACTTTTTTTAAAATTTCCAGCGCGCGAAAAGTAATATCCTGCAGGTTACCGATGGGAGTTGGAACGATGTAAAGCATAATGAATTTGAAAATTTGAAAATGTGCTAATTTGAAAATGAAGTTGTAAAAAACTAATTTTCAAATTTTCAAATTGCCACATTGTTAGTTTACAGATATTTCAAAATATTCCATCACTGGGTTTGCGAGTAATTTTTTGCTGGCTTCTTCGGCGAGTTGTTTGGCTTGTTCTGCAGAAGCTGCTTCTATCTGTAGTGTAATATTTTTTCCAACACGCACATCATTTACTGCGTTTAATCCTAAATTTTGCAATCCCCCCATCACAGCTTTTCCCTGCGGATCCAATAATTCTTTTAAAGGCATCACTTTTACTTGTACAGAAAATGTCATGTTGTTTTATTTTTGAAACCCAAAGATAGTATAATGTAAAAGATGAAAACTACCGGCACTGCAAGCCACTTTAAAAAAACAGCAGCGATTAATGCGGCAATCACCAATATTATTTTTGATAAATTATTTTTAAGAGAAAAATCTTTAAACTTTAATGACATGATGGAAATATTGCTCACCATTAAATAACTCAGTAAAAAAATGATGGCATATAAAACCCATTTGTTCAGCATTAATGAAACAATTGTTTCGCTTTGTGTATTAAAATATATTAATGGAAAAGAAGCAACGAGCAAACCAACAGCCGGCGTTGGCACACCTTTAAAACCATATTGCTGCGAATCATCCAAATTAAATTTTGCAAGCCTGTAAGCAGCCGCGCACGGAACGATTAATGCCGGCAGCAACATCCACAAAGAAATATTTAAGCCATCTGCCTGTTTCATAAAACTCATGCGGAGCAACTGGTATAAAATCATTCCAGGCGCCACACCAAAACTTACTAAATCTGCCAATGAATCTATTTGTTTTCCAAATGCAGAAGCAACTTTAAACATGCGCGCAACAAAGCCATCCAAAAAATCTACCAAAGCCGCGAGTGCAATAAATAAAGAAGCGAACCAAATTTTTTCTGGCAAATAAACCACAAACGGATTTCCATCTGAACCATCAGTTATAGAAATGCCATTTTGCAAAATAAAAATAATGGCAATGCAACCAAAAAACAGATTAAGTAAAGTAAACAGGTTCGGGACTTGCTTCATGTTTTATCAACGGGTTAATAATGTGCAGGTATACTCCTGCAAAATACTGATTACTTTATTAGCATATTATCAAATGCGGATATAATCTTATTTATTTTCAATTTTTATATTGCTGATTAATTTTTTTGGCGCATTAATGTTTCTATTTCTTCAACAGTCAACGGAATTTTTTCCATCAAATCTTTATTGCCATTTTTTGTGATCCACAAATTATTTTCTATGCGCACGCCCATTTGTTCTTCTTCAATATAAATACCTGGTTCAACTGTAAAAACCATTCCTGCTTTTATTGGTTCGGTTCGCGTTCCCAAATCGTGCACATCAATTCCCAAATGATGCGAAATGCCATGGTACATATATTTAGAATACGCTAAATTATCAGGCGTTTCATTCTTAATATCAGACTTTGATATCAAACCAATTTTATGAAAAACAACTGTTGCTTCTTCACCAACTTTTTTATGATAATCATTAATAGTAATGCCGGGCTTTAATAAACTTTTTGCATAGTTATGCAAATGCAGGCAAGCATTATAAACTTCTTTCTGCCGCTTTGTAAACTTGCCATTAACAGGAATGGTGCGCGTTAAATCTGCACAATAATTTCCATACTCCGCGCCAAAATCCATTAATATCAATTCACCATCTTTACATTCCTGGTTGTTGGAAACATAATGCAAGGTACGAGCACGATCCCCGCTTGCAATAATACTTCCATAAGCCGCGCCAGTGGCGCGTTGCGAAAGAAAGGAATGCCAGATTTCCGCTTCAATCTCATATTCAAAAACGCCGGGTTTTATAAATTGTAACAAGCGGTGAAAAGTGTTGTTTGTAATATCAATTGCCTGTTGAATTACTTCAATTTCCAATGCAGTTTTTATGCTGCGCAATTGTTTCATAATTTTTGCTGCGCGATAATATTGATGCAATGGATAACGCGATTTCATATCATTAATAAAACGGTATTCGCGCGTTTGTATCAAATTGGCTTTGCGATCATTTTCGTTTGAATCTAAATAAATATTTTCTGCCAAATGAATCCAAGTTTGCAACAATGCATCAATACTATCAAGCCAAACTATTGTTTCAATTCCTGAAATTTCTTTCCCTTCATTTGCGCGCAAACGTTTACCATCCCATTTTTCTTTTAACTCATTTGGGCGAACCAATACCAACACTTCACGAAATTTTGGATCAGGATGATTTGGAAAAAGTATCACCATGCTATCTTCCTGCACAATGCCGCTGAGCCAGAATAAATCACTGTTTTGTTTAAATGGAAAAAGCGCATCGCCATTGGATGGAAACTCATCATTGCTTACAAAAACCGCAATTGAATTTGGCTGCATTTCATTAATAAAACGTTTCCTGTTTTGGATAAATATTTCAGGATTGAGCGGCAAATATTTCATCTTAAAAAAATTAAATGAGTAAGAGTTGTAAAAATAATGAATGATTTGGTTGAAGAGTGATTGGTTATAAAATAGAAGAGATCAATTTGTTAATGCAACTTTTTGGCATTTATAAGTCATTATCCGCAATTACTATTTGTTTTAATAAAAATTAATTGTTAAGAATTCTTCGTAATTACAAATAAAATGCTGATATTGGCATCCAATTTTTAAATGCTCTAACGAGAATCTCTAACATTGTTTGCCAAAAAATGAACCCTGTCTTTTAAGTAAGATGGGGTTTTTTTGTTGCTGATTTTTTTTGATTGGATTGATTTAATGATAGAATGATTTTTATTTTAACAATCATTAATAAACTAAAATGTTGATTAATGAGTTTATAAATTGCAATAATCATCTTTCAAAAAAATTTCATGAAAATATTTTTTCAACTTTTATTAATAACAAATTCATTATTTTTTTCTTCTGATAAATCATTAATAGATTGGAACATTAACCGCCATTTGGTTTGGGACGATTTTAAAGCCGCGCCGGATACGAATTCCCGCAACGCTGCATTAACAACCAGTGCGATACAGTTTAATTTTACTTACGACGGGCATAATTTAAATTATACCATCACCTGCCAGTTTGATAAAAACAAATCGTGGGGAAAAGTGAAAACAGATTATATATTGTCGCATGAGCAAGGGCATTTTGATATTACAGAAATTTATGCGCGCAAGCTTAATAAATCAATGAAAGAATATTCTGTTGGAAATGTAAAATCTCTTAATAAAGATTTGAATAAAATTTATCAAACAACCATGCATGAGCTAAACCGTTATCAAGATGTGTACGACGGCGAAACCAATTTTTCTATTAATAAAGAAAAACAGGCTGAGTGGCTGGAAAAAATAAGTAAGGAGTTGAAGGATTTAAACGATTATGCAAACTATCCGCATTAAAATAAACCATACAATTGCGCATCAATCTTGGTAATAATTTCACCAAGATGTTCTTCGTTTTCGCCAAATTTATTTTTGTCAATATTTACAATTAATAGCGGGCCTTCTTTATAACTGTCAATCCATTTGTTATAAAAATCGTTTAACCTTTTTAAATAATCCAGCCGGATATTTTCTTCATATTCCCTTCCGCGCTTTTGTATTTGCGCCACCAAAGTTGGAACAGACGCCTGCAAATAAATTAGTAAATCCGGCGGCTGCACCATTCTTTTTAATGTTTCAAAAAAACTAAAGTAATTGTTGTAATCGCGCTTTGTCATTAATCCCATTTCATGCAAATTGGGCGCAAAAATGTGGGCATCTTCATAAATAGTCCTGTCCTGAATTACAGTTTCTGTACCGCTTTGTATTTCGAGTAAATTATTAAGCCGATTGTTTAAAAAATAAATTTGCAGGTTAAAACTCCAGCGCGGCATGTCTTCATAAAAATCATTGAGGTAAGGATTATGATCCACATCTTCAAACTGCGGAATCCAGCGGTAATGCTTGCTCAGCATTTCTGTTAATGTTGTTTTTCCGGCGCCGATATTTCCCGCAACTGCGATGTGTTTTGGTTTTTTGCTTTTTGACATTACCTAAATATAAAATCTAAATTCTAAAATATAAAATTGTTTTCTCCTTAATTCCTGTTTATCTTTTATCGCTTATTAATAATATTTTAAGCCGATTGCATTGCGAACGGTTTGCAAAGTAATGTTTGCATTTTCGCGCGCTTTTTCAGCGCCAAGCTTCATCACGCGCTTCATATAGTTTTCATCTTTGCGAATATCTTCCGTGCGTTTTCTTATTGGCGAAATAAAATTGATCATGTCTTCTGCCAATTGTTTTTTCATATCACCATAGCGGATATTGCAATTATTAAAATCGGATTCAAATTTTTCAACAACATCATTCTTGCTAACTATTTTCATTAAGCTAAACAACCCATCAATAAAATCGGGCTTCACAGAATTTGGTTCAGTTGGGCCGCTGTCTGTTTTTGCTTTCATTATTTTTTTTCTGATCGAATCATCATCATCTGCCAGATAAAGTGTGTTCATCTGGTTTTCGCTTTTGCTCATTTTCCCAATGCCATCAAGGCTCATCACTTTTGTAAGTTCGCTTCCATAATTAAATGCATAAGGCAACGAAAGCACATCACCATAACGATGGTTAAAACGCTCCGCAAAATTGCGCGTCATTTCTATATGCTGCTCCTGATCCTTGCCCACAGGCACTTTCACGGCGCGATGTATTAATATATCTGCAGATTGTAAAACAGGGTACGTTAATAATCCTGCATTTACATTATCCGGCTGCATGCGCACTTTATCTTTAAAGGTTACTGTTTTTTCCAGCTCGCCTTTGTAAGCCATCATGTTTAAATACAAATACAATTCAGCAATTTCCGGCACATCGCTTTGAATATATAAAACACATTTTTCAGGATCGAGACCGCTGCCAATTAATTCAGACATTAACCGGTGCACATTTGTTTGCAGCTCTTTTGTGTCTGGGTGCGTTGTTAAACTGTGCCAGTCAACCACACAGAAATAACAATCAAATTCAGTTTGCATATTTACCCAATTTCTTATCGCGCCAAAATAATTGCCGAGATGAACAAATCCGGTTGGCCGAATGCCGCTTAATACGATTTCTTTTTTTCCTTCCATAAGGATGGCGAAGGTAATAAAAGTTTACAGTTGGCAGTTGACAGTTGACAGTTTTTGCGGATTAATGAATTTTGTTATCCGTCAACTGTCATCCGTCATCTGTCAACTTTCAGCACTTAACTATTCGCCCGAATCCATTATTTTTGTTTATTAACTTTTTTATATGGAAGTAAATGATGCGTTGATAGAAAATTTATCAAACTTAGCAAGGTTAAAATTTGATGACTCAGAAAAAGAAGAAATAAAAAAAGATTTGCAGCGCATGATTACGTTTGTTGAAAAACTGAATGAATTAGATACCACCGGCGTTGAACCATTGCTGCATATGAGCAATGCAATAAATGTTTTAAGAGAAGATGTTTTGCAAGGATCAATCAGCCGCGAAGAAGCTTTAAAAAATGCACCTGAAACAGACGGCGTTTATTTTAAAGTTCCAAAAGTGATTAATAATACTTCAAAATAATATTCTATTAATGATTGTAAAAACACAATTTATTAATAAGAATAATGAACCAAAACTTATGAGCACATCAATAATCCATCTTGAAAATATCCGTAAAAGTTATTTTATGGGTAAGCAGGCATTACAGGTTTTAAAAGGCGTTTCCCTTAATATTAATAAGAACGAATACGTTGCATTAATGGGCCCTTCAGGTTCAGGAAAAAGTACGTTGATGAATATTCTCGGTTGCCTCGATTCACCAACAGAAGGCAATTATATTTTGAATGGAAAAGATGTAAGCAAGATGATTGATGATGATTTGGCAGAAGTGCGCAATAAAGAAATCGGTTTTGTATTTCAGCAATTTAATTTATTACCAAGATTAACAGCAGCCGAAAACGTAGCGCTGCCGCTGGTTTACGCAGGCGTATCAAAAAAAGACAGGATTGAAATGGCAATGAACGTGCTTGATAAAGTAAGCCTTACCGATCGCAGCCATCATAAACCAAATGAATTATCTGGCGGCCAATGCCAGCGCGTTGCGATTGCGCGCGCATTAATAAATAACCCGTCGCTTATTTTGGCAGATGAACCCACAGGAAATTTAGATACAAAAACTTCTATAGAAATCATGGACATTTTCAGTGCCATACAAGCTGCCGGCAACACGGTTGTTTTAGTAACGCATGAAGAAGATATTGCCAACTATGCGCACAGAGTTGTGCGACTGCGCGATGGCGTTATTGAAAGTGACAAAAGCAAACAGCTAATGGAAATGAGCCATTAATGAGCAAACTTGAAAATTTAAAAATGGCGCAATTTGAAAATGAAATAGAAAGTAAAAAATAAAAAAGAAACGTGTAAATCTTTAAAAATAAAATCACGTTCTCGTATCACGAATCCCATATCTCAAATCCTAAATCAGAAATCAAACACTTACTCTCATAAATGTCTTCAAAAATTTATACAAAAACCGGCGACAAAGGAAAAACTAGTTTGATTGGTGGAACAAAAGTTCCCAAAAGCCACTTACGCATAGAATCTTACGGAACGGTTGATGAATTAAATTCTTTTATTGGTTTATTAAATGATTATGTAAAAGATGGACACATTAATATCTTTTTAAAAGAAATCCAGGATCGCTTATTCACTATTGGTTCATCATTAGCCTGCGATCCGGATAAAGAACCATTAATGAAAATTCCGGATCTAAAAGAAGATGATGTTGTTTTATTAGAAAAAAAAATGGACAAAATGAATGAAGTTTTACCAATAATGAAATCATTCATTTTACCCGGAGGAAATGTTGCAGTTTCAACAGCACACATCACGCGCTGCGTTTGCAGAAGGGCAGAACGCATCTGTGTAAACATGCAGGAAAATAATTTATTTGTTGATGCATTGGTTATAAAATACCTCAACCGATTAAGCGATTATTTATTCGTACTTGCAAGATATATTGGCCATCAATTACATGTTGCAGAAGTTGCATGGAAACCTCGTGTTTAATGTGCAATTTGAAAATTACTCAATGGCTCATTTCATAATCAAAACAATCATTAATAAAAATTTGCAGAAAAAAATATTGAACATTGAGCCATTCACTTTCTTATTGAGCAATTATTCTCCCGTCTTTCATATGCAAAATTCGATCGCTCATTTGAGCGAGTTCTTCATTATGCGTAACGATTAAAAAAGTTTGCTGAAACTGTTTTCTTAAATCAAAAAAAAGTTGGTGCAATTCGTGCGCATTTGCAGAATCTAAATTTCCGGTTGGTTCATCTGCAAAAATAATTGCAGGATTATTTATTAATGCGCGCGCCACGGCAACACGTTGTTGCTCGCCGCCGGAAAGTTCATTTGGTTTGTGTTCAATCCTTGCGCCAACGCCGAGCGTGTTTAATAATTCTTTCGCGCGTTCTTCTGTTTCGCGCTTTTTTTTGCCGGCAATCCACGCAGGAATACAAACATTTTCCAGCGCCGTAAATTCCGGCAGCAAATGGTGAAACTGAAAAACAAAACCAATATGCATATTGCGGAAACTCGCCAGCAGGTTGCCTTTCAGGTCATTCACTTTTTTTCCCTGCAAAAAAACTTCGCCTTTTGCAGGCGCATCAAGCGTTCCTAAAATGTGCAGCAATGTACTTTTCCCCGAACCGGAAGGGCCGGCAATGCTCACAATTTCGCCTTTGGCAATATCAACATCCACGCCTTTTAAAACCCATAAATCACCATAATATTTGTGAATATTCCTGGCAGTGAGCATAACTTTTTTCAATTGATTAATAAAACCTGATACTACAAACCTACACGTTCACGTTCAAATATCGGTTGGATTGATGGTAAATTTTGAGAATCATTTGCCATGTTGAAACAATTGATTTGGTGTTTTCATTATAAAAATTACTTTTGCCAAAATTAAGGGCACTCGAAAAGTGAAAAAGAAAATTTTTATCCGGCCGCAAATTTCGTTTTTGCCTTAATAATTATTGAAAAAATTTAAATACATACACAATGTTCTGGACACTTGAATTAGCCAGTTATTTAGAAGATGCCCCTTGGCCGGCAACAAAAGATGAACTGATTGATTACGCAATCCGTTCTGGCGCGCCGATTGAAGTGGTTGAAAATTTGCAGGAGCTTGAAGATGAAGGCGGGGAAATTTATGAAGGCATTGATGATATCTGGCCCGATTATCCTTCGCAGGAAGATTTCTTTTTTAATGAAGACGAATATTGAGGAATCAAGATACAAGTATCAAAGAAAAAGATTTAAGAAACAAGACGAAATTTTATTAATAAAAACTGCATGATAAAAACATGCAGTTTTTTATTTTTGCATAACATTTTTTACTGTAACATTTATTTTTACATTTTCACATCTCCACATTTTCAAATTAATTATTGTCCGATCTGTTGTTTCATTAATGATCATTTGTTGCGTCGCACACTTGTGCAGTTGATTAATAATTGATCGTTTGCATTAATGTTATTAATAAACCGCAAAAATAATTTTACAAATTATTTTTCCATCTGGTTAATAACAGCTTCCGTTACACCGGTTGAAGAAAAACCACCATCATGAAAAAGATTTTGCATGGTAACCATCTTCGTCAAATCACTAAATAAGGTTACGAGATAATCGCCGCACTCATCGCCGCTTGCATTACCAAGCGGGCTCATTTTTTCTGCATACGTTATAAAACCATCAAAGCCTTTTACGCCGCTGCCGGCAGTTGTGCGCGTTGGAGATTGCGACACACTATTAACACGAACTTTTTTCCGAAGGCCGTAATGATAACCAAAACTTCTTGTAACGCTTTCCAGCAACGCTTTTGCATCGGCCATTTCGCTGTAATCGGGAAACACACGCTGTGCAGCAATATAAGTTAGCGCAACAACGCTTCCGCCTTCATTAATGGCATCCAAATCCCACGCAGTGCGCAAAATGCGGTGAAGCGACATCGCAGAAATGTCCATTGTTTTTTGGCCAAACCCATAATCAAGCGAGGTATATGTTTTGCCTTTGCGCACATTCAAACTCATTCCGATAGAATGTAAAATAAAATCTATGCCGCCACCAAAATGCTTCATGCTTTCTTCAAACAGATTTTTTAAATCGTCCATGTTTGTAACGTCTGCACCAATTACAGGTGCATTTACAGCTTCAGCCAACTTATTAATCTCGCCCATGCGCAATGCAACAGGCGCGTTGCTTAATACCAATTGCGCACCTTCTTCATGGCATTTTAGTGCAGTTCTCCACGCAATGGATTTATCATCCAACGCACCGAATATGATTCCTTTTTTTCCTTTAAGCAAATTGTATGGCATACAAATTATTTTGTTTTTATAGGCGTAAAAATAAGAAGTTATTTGGGGAAGTAGTGAGTTAGTGGGAAGTTTTAATGATACAAATTATTAATTAGTAATTAGGAATTAATAATGTTTTAATTTCATCGGCCATTATTTAATCTCGCATCTCGCATCTCGCATCTCGCATCTCGCATCTCGCATCTTACATCTCGCATCTTACATCTTACATCTTACTAATTCATTATCATCTCACGTGCATTCTCCAATGCAGCGGCAGTTGGCTTTTCGCCACTCAGCATTTTTGCGATGGTTGTGATTCTTTCGTCTTGTGTTAATGACCGGATATTTGTTTTAATCGCATCGCCTTTTATTTCTTTATAAACAAAATAATGCGCATCGGCTTTGCCTGCAATTTGTGGCTGATGCGTGATGCAAATAACTTGTCGTTGCTGCGATAACCCTTTCAAAATAATTCCAACTTGCCTTGCAGTTTCGCCGGAAATGCCGGTGTCAATTTCATCAAATATTAATGTGGCTAAATCCATCGACTGCGCAACTAACGATTTTATGGACAACATTAATCGGCTCAATTCCCCGCCAGACGCGACTTTGCGGATGGGCTCAAACCGGTTGCTTTTATTTGCATCAAATAAAAAATCAATTGTGTCCATTCCGAAAAGATTGAGCTCACCTTGCGCAAGCTGCACTTTTAACCGCGCGTTTGGCATGCCAACCTGCTTTAATAATTCATTTACTTTTTCTTCCAAAAATTTTATTTTCGATTGCCTGTTTTTTGAAATCAATAATGCTTTTTGATTTGCCTGTTGCAATAATTTGTTTACTTCTTTTTCTTTGGAAGAAATATTTTCATCCATATTCAACACAGCCTGCAATTTTTCTTCGAGCTTATTTTTTATATCAATCAATTCATTGGTTGTTTGAACGCCGTGCTTTTTTAATAACTTATAACCCGATGAAATTTTTTGATTGATTTCTTCAATACGTTGCGGATCATAATTTATATGATCATTAATATGATCAACTTCATCTGCAATATCCTGCAATTCTATTTGGGCAGATTGTAAACGCTGCAATAATGCAGGCAAATTTGGATGATAAGAAGAAAAAATTTGTAACTGGTTTAAGGAAATTTTTAATTGCTGAACAATAGGTTGTTCGCCTTCTTTTAAATCTGTAAAAACTTTTGCTAGCGCACTTTTTATTCCTTCGGAATTGCTTAATAATTTTAATTCTGCTTCTGCATTTTCCAATTCGTTTTCTGTAAAATTTGCATCGTTCAATTCATCAAAAAGAAATTTATTATAATCAAATTCTTTATTGAATTGCATTTTTTGTTCCTGCAAATCGGCCAATTCTTTTTTTAAAGAAGATACTTGCAAAAAAATTTTTCGGTATTCTATTAATAAATCATTGTGCGTTGCCAATGCATCTAAAACTTCACGCTGAAAATCAGATTCTCCCAACGCAAGTGTATCAAACTGGCGATGAAGATCAACAAGCAGATTGCTTAAAACCCTTAACTGGTCTAAGTTTACGGGCGTGTCATTAATAAACGCCCGCGATTTTCCATTTGCTGCAATTTCTCTTCTTATTACCAATTCATCTTCAGCATCCAAATCATTTTCTTTTAAAAAATCTTTAGCCGCATTTTTATTTCCGATAATAAATGTGCCTTCAATAAAACATTTTTTTTCTCTATTTAATAATGCGGAAGTATCTGCACGATCACCAAGTATTAATGAAAGCGCGCCCATTAATATAGATTTTCCTGCGCCGGTTTCACCAGTAATCACATTCAGTTTGCCTGAAAAATCAATACTGATTTCATCAATAATTGCGTAGTTTATTATGTGAAGTTGCTTGAGCATAATAATGTTCTTTCTTATTAAAACTGCCAGTCAAAAATACGAAATGACAATTACGAAATACGAACTTTGAATTAACCTCTTTTGAACATTCTTAGTTCGTATTTTTCACTTCGTATTTCGAATTATTCATTTTTACATCTCGCAATTCCGGCTTTTGCTTTTTGATCCAATGAATTTTTATAATCGTGATCTTTCATGTCGATACATTTTTGAAAATAAGTACATGCAGTAATTTTATCGCCCGACTTTTCATAGATATAACCGGTTTGTAAAGCTGCGCGAGCAGCATAATATTCTTTGCTTTGTGCGCCGGTTTTAATAGCAGTTAAATATGCCGCGAGTGCTTCTTCTTTCCGGTTTGTATCATCATAAATTCTTCCGAGGCGATAAGCAAATTCAAGCTTATCTGCAGGCAACACAAAATCGGCAGAACTCTTTCCCTGCAAGAGTTTCAGGGCTTCATTAAAATCTCCGCCATCATTTAATAAACGTGCTTTCAATAATAACTTATCTGGCCATTTTGCAGCGATTGCTTCCTTTTGTGCCTGCTTGTCGGCTTCTGTTTCAAAGCTTCCTTTTTTTAGAATTAATGCGCGGTATTCATTTGCTTTTTGCAGGTTATTTTGCAAATAATAAAACCAGCTTAATTTCTGCAGCACATCTTTTACGTAAAACTTTCCTTTAAATTTTTCTATAAAATTTTTTAAAAAAATATCAGCATCATTATCAAGATGATTAAATTTTACATAACCCATTTCCAGATCCCACATCGGCATTTCAAAATATTCCGGTGAATTATTTTTGCTTAATAAAATATTTTTTGCATAATCAGAACGCTGTCCATTAATGCCCAAATTGGCACCGAGATAAGTAAACAAATGATTGTTTATTACATCCAGTTTATTTTTTTCGATGAATGTAAAAACATCCTCTTTTTTATTTTCTATATAAAATTTTAAATACAAATAATAGAAAATACTTTCATCGCGATAGAGCGAAGCTGATGATTCGGTTTGCGATAAAAACCGCTCCAGTTGTGCCATTCCGCCTTTTATACTTCCTTTAATGCCGAGTAAATTGCTGAGCCATTTATATCCATCAGGAATAGTTCCCGCAACAACCTGCATCGTTCCGTTGAGCATGGCGTTCGGTAAAAAAGTTGGAAATTTCTCCTGGTTTTCTTTGCCTTGTATAAAAGATTTTCTGAACTCCCAACCTGCATCCCAATTGTTTCCAAATTTTATTTTTATCGCGGCCCATTGAAAATGAATAACAGATTTTGTAAACAAATAATAAGGAGATAATTCAGAACCTTTACTCATTAACTGCAATCTTTTTTCTTCATTGTTTTCTTTTAATTTAAACGCAGCGGGATCTTCATTAAAGAAAAGAATAAAAAAATCAATATAGTTTTCTAAAAAATAAGGTATCAAATTATCGGGATGCAATTTTTTTTCTGCATCCAGCATTTGTTGGCCGCTCGATAATTTTAGTTTAATAATTTCTTTATAAGCAAGCTGGCAGTTATTATTAAAATCAAAATTTTTTTGTGCAAAAGATGAGAAAGAAAAAAATGAAAGTGAAAGAAGAAAAAGAATTTTATAAAATATAAACAGGTATTTTTTCATAAAGCCGGAGCTAAATATTAACAACTTTTTTTCGCCGAAGGTTCGCAGATTTTGATGAATATTTCCTGTGTGCAAGATAGCTTACTGAATTAAACTTTATCTTAAATAACATTAATAAAAATAAAAAAGGCGCTTAGAAAAGCGCCTTGTGATTATTAAGCAATTAGTGTTCTATTTATTTTACTTCTACTGCAAGATTCAAATCATCATCAACCAAAATGCGGCCGCAATTTTCGCAAACAATAATTTTTTTGCGCTGGCGGATTTCGCTCTGGCGCTGTGGCGGAATTGCATTGAAGCAACCACCGCAAGCATCGCGCAACACTGGTACAACAGCTAAACCATTACGGTAATTCTTACGGATACGATCATAAGAATTCAATAATCTTGGTTCCACTTTTTCGCGTGCGTCAGCAGATAATTTATTAAAATGTTTTTCTTCTTTTTCAGTAGTCGCGATGATTTTATCCAACTCATCTTTTTTATTTTTGAGCACTACTTCTT
>Ga0206963_10180_pt1 | contig 21199 bp, 19 predicted proteins | sample Alteio_BWOrgHeat_28_FD_152958 | JGI IMG/M metagenome (GOLD analysis project Ga0206963, IMG submission 152958) | Enriched cells from forest soil in Barre Woods Harvard Forest LTER site, Petersham, Massachusetts, United States -... | ecosystem: Environmental > Terrestrial > Soil > Temperate forest >... | reverse complement strand
AGAATATGGATTTTCCCCTGCGCAAACGGAGGAACTTATTAAGTTGATGGATAGTAGTAACGGGAAATATATTTCCAGTTCTTCCCATCGTATCATTAAGAATCGCGACTGGCTTATAATAGCTCCGCTTGAAGAAACAAATAATGCCCATATTATAGTAGATCAGAATACCTCAACAGTTTTTTATCCTCAGGGCAAGCTTCAGTTTAGCAATTTTTCCACAAAGGAGTCAGGATCTTTTTCAAAAGATCCAGCCAATGCCTTTCTGGATGCAGGGAAAATTCAATTCCCCCTGATCCTTAGAAAATGGAAAACGGGAGATTATTTCTATCCCCTCGGGATGAAGAAAAAGAAAAAACTGTCCAGGTTTTTTATCGATCAGAAACTATCCAAAACAGCAAAGGAAAAAGCATGGGTTCTGGTGATGGACAAGCATATTATCTGGGTTGTGGGACACCGGATCGACAACCGTTTTAGTATAAATAATACTACTGACAAAATTTTACTAATTAGAAATGAGGGTGTTTAAGTTCATTCAGAAAAATATTTACAACATCCGGCCTGACGGCAATCGTAAATATGACTCCGAATAAAGCACCATAGAAATGAGCGTCATGATTCACATGATCGCCACCTTTTCTGGACATATAAGCAGAATAAAAAAGAAATAATCCGCCATAGATAATCGCAGGGACCGGAAAAACAAGTACAAGAATTTGCTGCCAGGGCCCAAGCAATATAAAAGAAAACAGAACGGCTGAAACAGCACCGGATGCACCGAGACTCCTGTAATCATAATCATTATAGTGCTTGATATATGTAGGGATATTTGAAACAATTAACGCACCGATATAGAGGGCCAGGTAATAATATTTCTGCAGGCCCAGATCACCCTGATAATGTGCCTCCATATACGTTCCAAAGAAATACAAAGTCACCATGTTAAAAATAAGGTGCATGTAATCTGCATGGATGAGTCCGCAGGTAATGAACCGGTAATATTGGTGTTTCTTACTGATGGCAGGTGGCCAGAATATCAGTTCATCAACCACTTTACCATTTCTGAATCCGGCTAAAGAAATAAGGGTGGTAATAATAACAATCGCAAGGGTAATATTATTGAACATGAAATAGGTAAGGGGATTAAAGATATACTTTAATTGCAAAATTCAAAACTGATCAGTCATGATGATACTTTTCATTTCGTCCAATAGTGCAGGCACGGTAAATCTGTTCTACCAGTATCAGTCTTACGAGCTGGTGGGGAAAAGTGAGCCCGGAAAGCGACCAGGTAAATTTTGATTTTTTCAAAATGGATTCATCAAGTCCATATGCACCACCAATCAGGAAAACCAGTCTTTTGACCGCCTCATTTCCACGATCCTGTATAAATGCTGCCAGCTTTCGTGAAGTAAGCGATTTCCCATTTTCATCCAGGCAGACCAGCCAGTCTTCAGGTTTGAGTGCTGACTGAATCAATTCTTTTTCCTCCTGTTTTAATTTTTGGGGTGGATAGGAAGCCGAAGATTTCTTCAGGCTGAATAAACGCCATTCAACAGGATAGTAATTTCCGATTCTTTGTGTAAAGTCCTGTACACCCTGAGAAACATACAATTCATGTTGTTTACCAACTGCCCAGCATTCTATTTTCATAGGGTAAAAATAAACAGATATGAACGGGTATTCTTTATAATGCATTAAATTTTATCTATTTTGTACCTGCCCAAAATGCTTTAATGAAAAACATTACGAGCGCAGGACAGGTATTAATAATAATTACAGTGTTTGTGGCTTCCAGATTTATTGTAATGCTCATGGGCATTCACCTGGATATTCTGGCACTTTCCGCTTACTGGCAATACCTGGATATTGAGACACTCAGGAATCATTTACTGAGAGGGGTCTGGTATGATCATGCACAACCACCTTTATTCAATCTTTTTCTTGGTTATGTCCTGAAAATCGGTGGAACACATTATATTTTGTTATTTGATATCATTCTAAAATTGATTTCACTTTGCAATGCACTGTTATTATTTTCTATTGTAAAAAGATTAAGCACTGTCTATTTCCTGCCAATGCTGGCAGCCCTTTTTTATATCCTGAGTCCGGCCACAATTATTTTTGAAGCTGAATTATTTTACACGAGTTTAGTTTCATTATTTCTCCTTGTATCTGTATTTTATCTGATCAGATTTACGGAATCTGATAGTTGGCTGAATGCTTTCGGAATTTTTTTTCCTCTCACCCTTCTTTGTTTGACACGCAGTGTATACCATATAGTATGGTTGTTCATTATTGCCGTCACTCTGATTTTTTATTATAGAAGAAAAGCTTCGTTGAATAAAATGGTTATCGCATCACTAATAAGTATTCTGATTGTTGGGGGCTGGTATGTGAAAAATAAATTACTCTTTGGCAAACTCACAGCTTCCAGCTGGGTCGGAATGAATATGGCAAGAAATGTTTTCCACGATAATGAAGTAAAGGATTCCAGTCATATTGAAGCCTATGAGCCATTTTCAAGGATCAGCGTCTACCGGAAATTTCTGGATCCCGAATTTGAGAATAAATTCAAAGGTCTGAATGACAGAGATCTTTTGAGGGATGTGAAAAATGATAGTTTTATAAATGAAACAGAGGTAAGTTATATACCAGTTTCAGAACTATATCAGAAAGCGAGCTTGAATTTTATCCGCAAACATCCCGGCGCCTATGCGAAAAATATACTTCAGTCCTCTATATTATTTTTTACTCCGGGAACTCTATATTCCCTGGCGGTAGAAAAAGCAGGCAGAATAAAATATTACGATCTGTTGTATTCCTTTAATCTTACAATTTTTGCAAAGGATAAAAAGGAAAGAAGGATTTTGTTGACTTTTTCAGCGTTGCCTAAACTGATCCTTTATGTCATTGTATTTTTTATTTTAACACGAATTACTTTGCAAACCCGTTCTATTACTCCCTGGAATCTCTTTATTTTAATAACCATTGGATTTGTATTCGTGGTAAGTTCATTTTTTGAACACTATGAAAATATGCGCTTTCGTTTTGAAACCGAACCTCTTTTTCTGATCCTTGCTGCACAGGTTTTCAGCAGGTTATTTTCGCGGTTTCAAATCAGGCGACGCGCACCCATCGGGGATCTGATAGCTTAAAAATTATCTGCCTCTCTATATGCTTTGATAAGATCCAATTCCCCTTCCTTTCCTTTACCGGCCATTCCATGTTCCATTCCAAGCATTCCTTTATATCCCTTATTATATAAATGTTTGAAAATATTTTTGTAATTGACTTCGCCGGTCCCGGGTTCATTTCTGCCAGGATTATCTCCGATCTGATAATAAGCAATCTCCTCGTAGGCCCGGTCAATACCGGGAATAAGGTCTCCATCATTTCTCTGCATATGATAGATATCGAATAATATTTTACAACTCGGACTATTCACTGATTTACAAATGGCATATGCCTGTGCGGAATGACGAAGAAACAAATCCGGAGTATCACTCAGTGGTTCCAATACCATGACGATCTGATGTGGTTCCAGAATTTCTGCAGCAGGTTTCAAAGCTTCAAGTACATGAACTGTTTGATAATCCATCGGAATGGACCGGTCGTAATTCCCCGGAACAACTGTAATCAGTTTCCCTGTGCATCTTTTAGAAGTATCAATGGCATCCTTAGTAAATTTTAGAAACTTTTCGCGCCACTCCTTATTCCCGGAGCATAGTGATGTACTTACCGGCCAGTGATCAAATCCATGAACAAATACTCCCATGGACATATTCAGTTTGGTGAGCAGGTTCCCTATTTTTTCCTGCTCTTCGGGAGTCCGGTCCATCATTCCGTTATCTTCAATAGCTCTGAAACCCTGATCAAATCCAAAGCGGATCTGATCACCGAAATCCTTTCCTGCCATATTCTTAAACATACCATCATGAAATGCATAGTTCAGTTTAAAGGTATTGCCGGTTTCCCTGCGGGTATTTGATTTTCCAGCCAGTAAACCAACCGGCGCCAGCAGGGCCGCTCCTGCTGAGATCCCATTCAGGATAAAATTTTTTCTTTTCATATAAAACATCGTTATAATCTTCGTTACGCGTTAAGCGTTTGGCGTTAAGCGTTCGGCGTTATACCCTGAACCCCCTCAGGAAATCAGCTGTTTTCATTCTCTTCTTACCTTCCATTTGCATCTCTTCGACATAAATATAACCATCCACAGCAGAAAACCTTAACCAGCTTTTACCGTCCGTTTCCATTTCACCCGGCAAAAGCCCATGATCCTTTTTTTCCGGTCTTACTTTGTAAATTTTTAGTGTTTTCTCTTTGAAAGAAGTAAATGCACCAGGGAAGGGCGACAAGCCACGTACCTGATTATGAATTTTAGTAACTGTATTCTGCCAATTGATTTCACAGTCAGCTGCAAAAATTTTTGGTGCTGTCTTTAAAGTTGAGGGATCCGGAATATTTTGTGGTTTTTCCTGAAGGGTTCCATCCAGGAATCCACGGATAGTTCGAACCACTAATGAAGCACCGATTTCTTTCATCCGGTCGTGCAGTTCACCCGCCGTTTCATTCGGGCCAATGGTAATTTCTTCAAGAAGTAAAATATTACCGGTATCAATCTCCTGCTGCAGTTTAAAGGTTGTAACCCCGGTTTTCGTCTCTCCGTTCATGATGGCGCGGTTGATCGGCGCTGCGCCACGATATTGGGGCAGGAGTGACCCATGAAGGTTAATCGTACCCAGATCAGGCATAGCCCAGACAACTTCAGGCAACATACGAAATGCTACTACAACCTGAACATCTGCCTGATACGATTTCAACTGTTCTAGAAATTCCGGGTCCCTGAGTTTTTCAGGTTGCAGAACGGGAATATTATTTTTAACAGCAAATTGTTTTACTGCCGATTCTGTAAGATTCAATCCACGCCCCGCGGGCTTGTCCTGAGCCGTAACAACAGCAGCGATGTGAAAACCGCTTTCAACAAGTGCACGCAGGCTCGCCACAGCAAAATCAGGCGTACCCATAAAGATTATTTTTGGATTGGAATTCATTTTGAAGGCTTAAAGCCTGAAGCCTAAAGCCCAAAGCTTAAAGCTTAAAGCTAATTTCTAAAACAAAACGAAACTAATAACTAATAAATTAACAGGCAGAGATTTTGCATTATTCAGATTGAATTAACTTCGCCAATTATAAAAATTCTTTAGGCTTTAGGCTTTAGGCTTTAGGCTTTAGGCTTTAGGCTTTAGGCTTTAGGCTTTAGGCCTTCAATATTTTTTTACATCAAAAACTTCATTATGGCCGTTCAATCCGGTGACACGATTAAAATTCATTACCACGGAAGATTAACCGATGGTACCACGTTTGATTCTTCAGCAGGTCGTTCGCCTCTGGAATTTACTGTTGGCAGCGGCCAGGTGATAAAAGGTTTCGACGACGGCGTTCAGGGTATGTCTGTTGGTGATAAAAAAACAATTGAAATTCCTTTTATCCATGCGTATGGTCCCGAAGATCCTTCCATGATTATAGAGTTTCCTGTGGAAAGGCTTCCGGAAGATCTTAAACCTGAAATTGGTATGCAACTAAATATGAATAACGCTGAGGGGCAGCAATTTCCGGTTGTTATCACCGATATCAAGGATGAAAATATAATTCTCAATGCCAACCACCCGCTGGCAGGGAAGGATCTTATATTCGACCTGGAGCTGGTTGAGATCCTGGACTGAGTTTTTTCTGAAGAAATAAATATAATGCAATCAGGCTCAGAAGGGAGACTGCAGTTAAAAGGACAGACCCTTCCAGCCCGCTTGTTCCCCCGGTGATGTTTTCATCACCCTTCAAATCCGTTTGCAATAAAGTCTGGAAAGATTCGTCGCCGGAAAATCCTAAAACCGGTCCGACCATAAATTTCCACCCGATATGAAAGCATATGGAGAACCAAAGATTCCGTGTATATATATAATTCAAACCAAGTATCAAACCCATAATCAACATATTCAAAAGGGGAAAAAATCCCAGGGAAGACCAGTGAAAGATCATAAATAATATCGCTGATATCATTAAGGCCAGCCATTTCGGAAAAGAATCCATCAGGTTGTTAAGAATGTATCCCCTGAATATTAATTCTTCGTAAAAAGCAACTAAAACGGTACTACCAAAAGCCAGGAAAAGGGTCCTGGGGTCGAATATGATTTCCATCCATTTTAAATTGCCGGTCGCTTTTAAAAGAAGGCTGGATGCAGAAATGATGAATATAGCGAGCATGCCTCCTGCAATGGCTTCGGATCCGTGGTCATTAAAATCCAATCCCAGGGAAATAAACGGTTTCCTGTCAACCCAACGCCGGAACACATAACTAACGATTAATGTCAATAAAAAAAGAAGTAAAATTAATATCCAGAGGTTTTCTTTTTGGGATAAGGACTGAAAGGTAGTTGCGTCAAATTTTCCCTTATAAAGACCGATTATAAAAAAACTCAGGAAAACGGTAATCAATAGAAATAAAGTAACAAGATATAGCAGCGCACGCAACCAGCCCGATTTTATCAACGGTTTGGAAGAACCGGATTTGTTCATGTATTAAATATTATAGAATCACGAAGATCGTAACTCAGTCAAATATTTGGAATAAATTTCTGTCTACTGCCGAAAGATGATATTTTTAACCTTCATTTTACTATTCATCTATTTATGTCAACTGTTCATTCATCCTCCCTGGTGGACCGCTTCTTCAGGTACGTGCAGATAGACACCCAAAGTGATCCGGCTTCCACCACACAGCCTTCTTCTGCAAAACAACTCAATCTCAGTCGTTTGCTCGTGGAAGAATTAAAATCCATAGGACTGACTGATGTTGAAATGGATGAAAACGGTTATGTCTATGCAAGTATTCCATCCAATACCGAAAAAAAAGTACCTGTTATCTGTTATTGCGCTCATGTAGATACTTCTCCGGATTGTAAAGCCAGTGAAGTTAAACCTTTACTGCACAAAAATTATTCAGGTGCTGACATCATTTTGCCAGATGATCCTGAACAGATCATCCGGACATCCGATCATCCCTATTTACTGGAGAAAATCGGACAGGATATCATCACAGCCTCGGGCAAAACACTGTTAGGTGCAGATGATAAGGCCGGTGTGGCTATTATCATGGAACTCGCTGCCTACCTGACGCAGCATCCGGAAATCAGACATGGAAAAATCCGCTTGCTGTTTACGCCCGATGAAGAGATTGGCCGTGGTGTAAATAAACTTGATATGCAAAAGCTGGGAGCAGAATTCGGTTACACGCTCGACGGACCAGAACTCGGATCCTTTGAAGAAGAGACTTTTTCGGCAGATAGCATGAAATTTATTTTTCACGGAGTTTCTGCACACCCCGGGCATGCAAAAGACAAACTCGTCAATGCAATTAAAATTGCATCCGCTTTTATCGGGGAATTACCTGGAGATGAATTTTCTCCCGAAACGACGGAAGGTCGATATGGATTTGTTCATCCGGTAAAAATGGAAGGGAGTCCCGAAAAAATGCAGGTGGAATTCATAATAAGGGATTTTAATACAGCCAAATTATTGGCCTATGAAGAATACCTGAAAGACAAGGCAGAATTTGTCATGCGCTTATTTCCGGAAGGACGATTTGATTCAGAAGTAAAAGAACAATATCGAAACATGAAAGAAATTCTGGTGAAACATCCACAGGTTTCTGAAAATGCCAGGGAGGCCATCCGACGTGCAGGAATAGAAATAAAAGAATCCGCAGCAAGGGGAGGAACCGATGGATCCAGGTTGTCTTTTATGGGAATGCCCTGTCCGAATTTATTTACAGGTGAAATGGCTTTCCATGGGAAACACGAATATGTTTGTGTTCAGGATATGGAGAAAAGTCTGGAGACAATCATTCATCTCAGTCAGATCTGGGAAGAAAATTCTTGAGTCACCTGTTTCCTGGCCAGAATATTTTGAATAATCTGATTTGCATGTACCCTGGAGTTTTCAATGAACCAGATATGTGTGTCCATTCCTCCGCAAACCACACCTGCCAGATAAATATTTTTCTGGTTGCTTTCCATGGTTTCCTTATTGTAACTGGGATATCGTTTCTCATCTTTGGATAATTCTATTCCTAATTTTTCAAGGAATGAAAAATTTGGCTGATAACCTGTCATTAATAAAACATAATCATTTGGAATAGTTAGAACACCTTCAGGAGTTTGAATATCTGCTTCTTTTTCACGGATAGCCAGCAGACTGGAATTAAAATATGCTTTGATAGAACCCTCTTCGATCCTGTTAACAATGTCGGGTCTTACCCAGTATTTTACGCGCTTCCCAATTTCAGGCCCCTTGATAACCATAGTTACCCTGGCGCCTTTTCGGAAACTTTCAAGAGCCGCATCCACAGCAGAATTATTGGCGCCAACAATTAAAAGATCTTGCATCGCATAAAAATGAGGTTCTTTATAATAATGTCTCACCTTGGGCAATTCTTCGCCAGGAACATACAGCAGATTGGGAATATCATAAAAACCTGTCGCCACGATCAGGTTCCTAGCTAAATATGAAGACAGGGGCGTGGAGACTTTATAGTATTCTCCTGATTTTACTACTTCAATCACAGGTTCCTGCAAATGAATATTGAGATTCTGGGATACAGCAATCCTTCGGTAATATTCCAAAGCTTCAGGACGCGTCGGTTTTACATTATTACTGACAAACGGAATATCGCCGATTTCAATTCTTTCAGAAGTTGAAAAAAAAGTCATGTTTGAAGGATAGTGATACAGAGAATTAACAAGCACTCCCTTTTCAAGTATAAGATAACTTAATCCAGCCTTCTTTGCTTCCAGTCCACAGGCCAGTCCGATAGGACCTCCACCTATTATCAAAATGTCCAGTAAATCAGCCATGCTTTCAAAGATAAAACATATAACTCCGATGCCGGAATTTCAGGTTTTCAGTCTCAAAAAATAGTACATTCACGCATACTAAGATCCTGAAAAGGATAAAACTTTTGATTCAAATATGGAAAATCTTATTCAGTTCTGGTGGGTTCTCCCCATTCTATTATTTATTTTTAGTGGATTGGTTACAGTAAGTCAGGGTTATATTGATGTTATTACGATGTTTGGAAAATACAGGAGAATTCTCCAACCGGGACTAAACTTCAAAATACCATTTCTTGAACAGATACAGAAACGCATCAGCATACAGAACCGGTCTGTGGAACTGGAGTTCCAGGCAGTAACTACGGATCAGGCAAATGTTTATTTCAAAAGCATGCTACTCTATGCCGTACAGAATTCGGATGAAGAGACAATTAAAAAAGTTGCTTTTAAGTTCATCGCGGAGCGTGATCTGATGCAGGCCCTGACAAGAACCATTGAAGGAAGCATACGTGCATTTGTTGCTACGAAAAAACAAGCTGAGATCCTTGGTCTTCGCCGGGATATTGTGGAATATGTAAAGGATCAGATTGATCATTCCCTGGAAGAATGGGGATATCATTTGCTGGATCTTCAGATTAATGATATCACCTTCGATCAGGCCATCATTGATTCCATGAGCAGGGTTGTAGCCAGCAATAATCTAAAAGCTGCTGCAGAAAATGAAGGACAGGCCCTGTTGATTACAAAAACAAAGGCAGCAGAGGCTGAAGGGAATGCCATTAAGATTTCTGCCGAAGCCGAAAAAGAAGCCGCCCGTTTACGAGGACAGGGTGTGGCTTTGTTCAGGGAAGAAGTGGCAAGAGGTATGACAGAAGCCGCTGAACAAATGAAGAGGGCCAATCTGGACACAAATGTGATCCTGTTCAGCATGTGGACAGAGGCCATTAAAAACTTCGCAGAATTCGGTAAAGGAAATGTGATTTTCCTGGATGGAAGCAGTGATGGCATGAATAAAACCATGAAGCAGATTCAGGCCATGATGATGAAACAGGAAACGCCTAACGCTTAACGCTGAACGCGTAACGCTTAACGCTTAACGCTTAATGTAATAATGATTAAATGATACGTAGATTAAAAAAATCTTTCGCTATGTTTAATTTCGCATCATTACAGGTAAACCTTTTGCGTTAAGCGTTCAGCGTTCAGCGTTCAGCGTTAAGCTTTGGGCTTAATTTGGCTTTTTATTAAATAATACAAAACTTGTTGATACGTTAGTTAACGGCTGAAAGCTTATTTTTACTTCAATAAAACCAAGGTTACGAATGAATTTATTCTTCCTGCAGGTAATCATCGATTCTTCTAAAATCAGAGACAGTCTGGCAAGGGCCGGCATCATTCCGCCACCGGGAAAGCAAAATCTCTGGGATATCCTGGAAAGGGGCGGTCCGCTGATGATCCCTTTGGCAATATTGCTGGTAACAGCCATATTCGTATTTATTGAGCGGGTGATGGCCATTAATAAAGCATCCAGGACAGATGAGAATTTTATGAATATTATCAGGGATCATATTGTAAATAATAATGTGACGGCAGCACGTAGTCTGGCCAAAAACACAAATAATTCAATTGCCCGTATGATTGATAAGGGCATTCAGCGCATTGGCAAACCCATTGATGCGATAGAAAAAAGCATGGAAAATGTCGGCAGGCTGGAATTGTATAAAATGGAAAAAAACGTTTCCATTTTATCCGTAATCGGGTATATAGCACCGTTGTTCGGATTTTTGGGAACCATTATCGGGATGTTCCAATTATTCTACAATATTGCATCTACCGGGGAATACAGTATTTCAAATATTGCCGGAGGTATTTATGTAAAAATGATTTCCTCGGCAGGCGGTCTGATTATCGGAATCATTGCATATATCATGTACCGTTACCTGAATTCACAAATAGATAAAACGACGAATAAAATGGAAGTCGCCAGCGCGGAATTTATTGATATTTTGCAGGAACCGACGAGATGAACTAACTGAAAGTTTGGTAGTATGGAAGTGTGGTAGTGTGGTAGTTACTTTGAACTGCACTAACACTCTTCCACACTACCACACCAGCACACTTAAAAAGTTAAAAGTTGAATTTACGCAATAAACACAGGGATGAAGGTGAGGTCCATACCGGACCACTGAATGATATACTGTTCATCCTGTTATTATTTTTCCTTATCGTTTCTACTCTTGCTAATCCGAATGTGATCAAACTTTCGCAACCCAAATCAAAAAGCGATACACGTTCAAAACAAACAGTTGTAGTTTCAATCGATGCGAATCAGCAATATTTTGTGGGTAATACGAAAGTGAGTCTTACGGAACTAAAAGCCCAGCTACAGCCTTTCCTGGCCAAAGAAACAGACCAGCCGTCGATTGTAATAAATGCAGATAAGACGGTTCCGATCGACGATGTTGTTGCTGTGATGCGTGTAGCAAGGGAACTGGGTGCAAGAACAGTACTTGCCGTTGACAAAAAAGGCGTTCAATAAAATGAAAAGAAAAAAGGCCATTGGAACCATCCTGCTTGCAGGAGGAGCGACCGTAGTGGGTTTTAGCGGCTTTGAATGGTATTCCCTAACAAAAACTCCCGACAAAAATTACCTGCTTGGTAAAAAATCTCTGCTTGCAGAACTTGCAGAAACCATTATACCTGCAACAGACACACCTGGCGCGAAAGAAGCAGGGGCGGTAGAATTCATGATTCCTATGCTAAATGAATGCACGGATAATAAAACACTTAACAGATTTATCCGCGGCCTGCAGGACCTGGAAGAATATACACAATCCAAATATCATCGGGAATTTTCAGCATGCAGTCAGGAAGAAAAGGAAACAGTACTCAGTTGGGCTGAACAAAAATCGAAAGTCAGCAATTCATTACTGGACAAAATAAAAAGTAAATTCACGGGCCGGCCTTTTTTTGAAATGCTGAAAACTTATACCCTTTATGGATATTGTATTTCAGAAAAAGGAGCCAGTTTGGGAATGCGTTATATTGCAGTACCCGGCAAATATTTGTCATGCATTCAACTGGAACCAAATCAAACATCCTGGGCCACCAAATAAACAACCATGGGCGATCAGGACAAGATTTACACAAATAGCAAAGGGCTTAAGCAACATCAGTTCGATGCTATTGTGGTTGGATCCGGCATCAGCGGAGGATGGGCAGCCAAAGAACTTTGTGAAAAAGGCCTGAAAACCCTGGTCGTTGAAAGGGGAAAGAATGTGATTCATGTAAAAGATTATCCAACCGCCATGAAAGCCCCATGGGAATTTCCACATGGCCTTTTCAATACTGTTTCAGATGAAACAAATGACCCTGTTTCTTCGCAAAATTATAATCCCGCTACAAAACAGTTTTATGTAAATGATCAGGATCATCCATACATACAGGACGATCCATTTCATTGGGTACGCGGATACCAGGTAGGAGGTCGTTCACTGACCTGGGGACGCCAGTGTTACCGGTTAAGCAATCTGGATTTTGAAGCCAACCTGAAAGATGGTTATGGAGTTGACTGGCCGATACGATACAAAGACATCGAACCTTGGTACAATTACGTTGAAGAATTTACAGGGATAAGTGGAAGATCAGAAGGACTCTCCCAGCTTCCGGATGGAAATTTTCTTCCTCCGATTGATATGAATTGTATTGAAGATTATTTTGCCGGTAAAATAACTGCCAATTATAAAGACCGTGTTGTTACACCTGCCCGTGTGGCAAACCTTACAAAGGGGTGGAAGGAGAGAGGACCTTGTCAGTACAGGAATCTTTGTGAACGTGGTTGTCCGTTCGGGGGATACTTCAGCAGTAACTCTGCAACGCTTCCTGCAGCTGCTGCCACCGGAAATTTATCTGTTGTTTTTGATGCGGTGGTTGCTGAAGTGATTTATGATGATAAACAAAAACGCGCAACAGGAGTCCGGGTCATCGATGCGCACACAAAAGAAGCAACAGAATATTATGCAAAAATTATTTTTCTGAATGCTTCTACGATTAATACTGCATCGATATTACTACGGTCTGTATCCTCCCGTTTCCCTGACGGACTTGGAAATGATTCCAAACAAGTGGGTCATAATCTGATGGATCATTTTACCGGAGCCGGAGCCACCGGAAATTATGATGGCATGCAGGATAAATATTATTATGGCAGGAAGCCAGCTGGTATTTATATGCCAAGATTCAGGAATCTGAACAATGAAACATCTGTAAAAAATTATGTGCGCGGGTGGGGATACCAGGCCAGCGGCGCCAGGAAAATATGGGATAATACAGGATTGGAAACGCCCGGATTTGGCAAAGATTACAAAGAAAAAACATTAAGACCAGGGGAATGGACACTCTGGATTGGAGGATGGGGCGAAACACTTCCGTATTATGACAATCACATTTCTTTCGACCAGTCAAAGAAAGATCAATGGGGATTTCCGATTGTGCATATCCATTTTAAATATGGTGCGAATGAAAAAGCAATGAGTCAGGATATTCAGGAGTCAGCTGTTGAAATGCTGGAAAAATCCGGATTCAATAAAGTTCATGGATTCAACTATAATATGCCCGGAGGTTCGGCCATACATGAAATGGGCACTGTGAGAATGGGAAAGGATCCAAAAACTTCAGTGCTGAATGAATTTAACCAGGTTCACGAAGTGAAAAACGTTTTTATTTCCGATGGTAGCTGTATGACTTCTTCCGCCTGGCAAAATCCTTCACTTACTTATATGGCACTCACTGCAAGGGCCTGCGATTTTGCTGTTAATGAGTTGAAAAAAGGTAACATATAGATTGTGCTTTAAGAATGAATCCATTACCATTAGGTTATTTTCCTTGGCTGCTACCTATATTATTGGCAAATTGCTTACTATCACAAATTGACAATAACTGGTTTATCCGAAAGTTTCATCAATTGCTTTAAGCAATTTTAAGGATAACATAATGTATGACTGCATGAGAAGACATTTTGCCTTCATAATAATTTGTATTTTAAAAGGACAATTTCTTTCTGCTCAAATCATTGATTCGGCCGAACAAACCAATTGGACATTCCATTTCCAAATGACGGTAGTTAGTCAAAGTCATTCCGGTTTTTCAGCACCTTATAGTGGTACAAACAGTTTAAATAATAACGTCGAAACCGGAGCTACCAGCGTTACATCTACTTTATTTCTGGGAAGAAAACTTTGGACCGGCGCTGCAGTATATGTAAACCCTGAATTATCAGGTGGGAGCGGTTTAAGTGAAGCACTTGGAGTTGCAGGAGCATTAAATGGGGAAACATATCGTATCGGAGACCCCGCACCCAGTTTATCCATTGCGAGGGCCTACATTCAACAAAATATTCCTTTGGGTCATACGGAATATGAAAATGTAACGGAAGATATCAATCAGGTATCTGATAAGGTTCCTGTTAACAGGCTAACTATTGATGCAGGCAAGTTCGCGATTTCTGATTTTTTTGATAAAAATAGTTTCAGTCACGACCCCCGTACACAGTTTTTAAATTGGAGCCTTATGAGCAATGGTGCCTGGGATTATCCTGCGAATACAAAAGGCTATACATGGGGACTTGTGATTGAAATTATTAAACCGAGCTGGTCATTTGCAATTTCAACTGTGGCAGTTCCTAAAATCGCCAATCATCCGGAATTGGAATATGTTTTCGGGAAAGCACATTCCGAGACTGCAGAATTTGATAAGAAGTTAAATTTTAATGGAAGACATGGTGTAATTAGTTTTTTAGCAAGTTACACTGCATCAAGAGCTCCTTCATATCAGCAGGGTCTCACTGCATTAGCCGATGGAGATACAACTCTATTAAATGTTATCTCAGGCAATGCAGAAGGAACAACATATGGTGGGAAAAAAACAGGATTTTATCTGAATTTAGAACAGGAGTTGACCAGTAGTCTTGGAATTTTTGCCCGTATCGGATGGAACGATGGAAAGCATGCTTCGTGGGCTTTTACAGAAATTGACCAGACTGTTCAATTGGGAATATCTAAGAAAGGCATACCATGGAAAAGAAATGGGGATGTTGCGGGGCTGGCGGTGGTTGTAAATGGACTTTCCTCCGATCATCGCGCTTTTTTAAAAGCCGGCGGATATGGTTTTATTATTGGGGATGGTAAGTTGAATTACGGACACGAAAATATTTTGGAAACTTATTATAGTGCACAGCTTACACAATTTTTTTGGCTGACGGCCGACTATCAATTGGTGCTTAATCCTGCCTATAATAAAGATAGAAAGGGTCCGGTAAATGTTTTTGCTATCAGAGGGCATATCGCGTTTTAAATAAAGGCTTTTATCATTCTGTTATTTCCTGAAAAATCCTTCTTTAATTCAAGGGTAAATCCAATCTTTTCATACCATTCCATGATCTCCTTCGAAAAGTCGTGGTGTATTTCCAAAAATAAAGCGCCTCCCCCAAGCAATTTTTGGATAGCAATATCTCCTATAATTTTATAAAAAAGAATGGGGTCATCATTGGGAACAAAAAGTGCAAGTGAAGGCTCAAAATCCTTTACGTGTTTATCTAAAAATTCCTTTTGCTTTTCCGGGATATAAGGTGGATTGCTGATGATGATATCTACTGAAGCCAATGTAGACCATTGTACCGGATCCCTGATATCGCATAAAATAAAATCTACATCCGCTTTATTTATGCGACTGTTTTTATGTGCAATTTCCAAAGCTGCTGTACTGATGTCAAGGCCTGTGACATTAAAATCTTTTCTCTTTTTTTTAATATATACAGCTATACATCCGCTTCCTGTACCAATATCAAGAACTGAGGTTCCGGAATCCTTTGAAGAAGTATCCTTGATCAGCCAGTCGGCCAGTTCCTCTGTTTCAGGACGAGGTATAAGTACATTTTCATCAACAAAAAAAGGGTAAGAACCAAACCAGGCTTCACCAAGAACATATTGAACCGGGCGAAATTTCATTAGTTCATTGAGGTAATACTGAAATAATTCTTCCTGTTTTATTGAAAATGACCCGCTCTTATGCAGAATACGCAAACTTTTAGGCATTCCGGTGAGACGTTCCATGACCATTGAGCTGATGGAAGAAGCCTCCCTTTCATCATAGAACTCCGCAAGCGAAGAAATTAATAGCCTGTTTGCATCTTCAATTGTCATGCCGGCAAACTTACAATGATTTAAATTGCAGTCCATGACTTCACAGACGGCCATCATTTCAGAAATCTATGAGAATCTTTCCCAGGATTCATTCATGCAAAGATGCCTTCACCTGGCTGAATTAGGTTCAGGTCATACAGCACCCAATCCAATGGTTGGTGCCGTACTTGTTCATAATGGAAAAATAATAGGCGAGGGATACCATGAAATATATGGCGGCCCGCATGCTGAAGTCAACTGTCTTTCATCGGTGAAAGCAGATGACCGGCCATTAATTTCTCAATCTACTTTGTATGTTTCGTTGGAACCATGCGTGCATCATGGGAAAACGCCACCCTGCACAGATCTCATCATACGTGAAAAAATACCCAGGGTAGTGATAGGTTGCAGGGATCCCTTTAGGGAAGTGAATGGAAAAGGAATAGAAAAATTAATGGCAAATGGAGTCAACGTAGATTATCCGGCTTTGGAAGGATTGGCAAAAGAAAAAAATAAACGCTTTTTTACTTTTCATCAGCTAAAGAGACCTTATATTATTTTAAAATGGGCTGAATCTTCCAATCATAAAATAAGCGGAAAATCCAGGAATAAAATTAAGATATCCAATGATTATTCGAATCGACTGGTACACAAATGGCGAAGTGAAGAAGCCGGCATCCTGATTGGAACAGAAACTGCTTTACTGGATAATCCGGAATTAACCAATCGATTATGGACAGGAAAAAATCCTATAAGAATTGTGCTGGATAAAGAACTCCGTCTTCCCGATTACCTGAATATATTTGATGGGAAGGTTCCAACAATTATTCTCAACGGGAAAAAGGAAATGAAATCAGGGGAACTGATATTTAAAAAAATTGATGGTGAACAAACAGATATTCCATCCATCTTATCCTCACTGCATTCTTTACATGTTTTAAGTATTCTTGTTGAAGGAGGTGCAAAATTGCTGCAGTCTTTCATTGATTCCGAACTTTGGGATGAAATCCGGATTATAACCAATACAGAAATGGTGATTGAAGGCGGGACCCCATCGCCTGATTTTAAAAATGCGAAACTTTTTGTGTCTGAGATGTTATCATCCGATACGATTTGCTACTACGGAAAGTGTTAGAGTGTGAGATTGTGAGAGTCTGTTTTTCATTCCCATACTCCCATACTCCCATACTCCCATACTTTCATGGTGTCGCCTTAGTATGATAATTATAAAAACCTTCCCCAGATTTTACACCGAGATTTCCGGCAGCTACCATATTTACCAATAATGTTGCAGGCGCATATTTGGGATTGCCGAAGCCTTCCTGCAATACTTTCATTATAGCGAGACAAACATCAAGACCTATGAAATCTGCCAGCTGTAAAGGACCCATAGGATGCGCCATTCCAAGTTTCATAACAGTGTCGATGGCTTCTGCTGAAGCCACACCTTCCTGGAGACTGATGATCGCCTCATTGATCATTGGCATCAGTATGCGGTTTGAAATAAAACCAGGATAGTCTTTTACAACACAGGGTGTTTTACCAAGCTTATTAGTCAATTCAATTATTTTTTCAGTAACATAACCGGCGGTTGCATAACCATTGATTACTTCCACCAGTTTCATTAGTGGAACCGGATTCATAAAATGCATTCCGATAACCTGGGTTGGGCGTTTGGTTACAGCTGCAATTTTTGTTATGGATATAGAAGAGGTGTTGCTGGCCAGAATGGCTTCAGGTGAAGCATATTCATCAAGCTCTCTGAAAATGCGGAGTTTAATATTTTCATTTTCCGTTGCGGCCTCAATAATAATATCAGCTCCCTGAACACTTTCCCTGATATTTTGAACAGGATGAATACGATTCAAGACATTGATCTTTTCTTCTATAGAAAGAATTCCTTTCTGCACCTGTCTGTCAAGATTTTTAGAAATGGTCGCCATGGCTTTTTCCAATTGTTCTGCGTTCAGGTCGACCAGGTAAACCGGGAAAGCATATTGGGCAAAAACATGGGCGATGCCATTTCCCATTGTACCAGCTCCAATGACAACAATTTTATTCATGAGCTAACATTTTCAGGCAAGGATACGAAGCTTCTCTCAAGTTTTTACCCTTATCTTGCAGCTCCTATGTATCCGAATTTATACTACGCAGTTAAAGACCTGTTTGGCATCGATTTAAAGTTCCTGCATTTCATAAACAGTTTTGGGTTTTTTGTAGCGCTTTCTTTTATCGGAGCCGCAATGGTAATTACAAGCGAACTGAAAAGGAAAGAAAGACAGGGCCTTCTTGAGGCAGAAGATGAAACGATTGTGGTTGGTAAAATGGCGAGTCCGGGCGAACTTCTGACCAATTTTTTAATTGCTTTTCTGTTTGGATATAAACTTATCGGTCTTTTCACTTCGAATTCCCAGCTAAACCAAAACCCTGCTGATTATATTTTTTCTTCTGCTGGTAACGGCTGGGCAGGACTCGTTTTAGGTTTATTTTTCGCCGGTTTAAAATGGTATGAAAAGTATAAACATAAACTACCGAAACCCGAAGAAAGAGTTATCAGGATTTGGCCTCACGACAGGGTGGGGGATATCGTAATATATGCTGCTATATTTGGTTTCCTGGGGGCGAAGATTTTCAATAGCCTGGAGACCTGGGATGATTTTATTAAAAACCCTGTAGAGTCCCTTGTATCATTCAGCGGTCTTACTTTTTATGGGGGATTGATTGTTGCGGCCCTGGCTATCTGGTTATATGCCAGAAAGCATAAAATCGGATTCTGGTACCTGAATGATGCCGCTGCTCCTGCACTCATGCTTGCTTATGGAACCGGCAGAATTGGCTGCCAGGTATCTGGCGACGGCGACTGGGGAATACCTAACAGCGCATATGCAGTCGGTGAAAATCTGAAATCCATTCCCGCGACAGCACAGAATTTTCAAATCCAGCTTGGAAGAAATACGGACTATTTTCTGAGTGAATTCCATTCACTGGATGTACCTCATTATGCCGTAAAAGGACCTTCATTTCTTCCAAACTGGCTTTTCGCATATCCTTATCCACACAATGTGATTGGCGCAGGTATCAAGATTCCCGGTTGTGCGGGACCTTATTGCAGCTACCTCCCTGTACCTGTTTTTCCTACTCCTTTTTATGAAACCATCGTTTGCATTGGATTATTCTTTCTCCTTTGGTCAGTTCGAAAAAAGTTCAAGGTACCAGGAACGCTGTTTGCATTTTATCTTATCATAAATGGGATCGAAAGATTTTTTATTGAAAAGATCAGGGTGAATACCCGTTATTCGATTCTTGGATTTCACCCCACCCAGGCTGAAATCATTTCTACCATGCTGATTATTGGAGGTGGGTTTCTGTATTACTATCTTAAAAAACATCAGCCTTCTCCTACTACGCCTAACGCCTAACGCTTAACGCTTAACGCTTAATGCTAAACGCTTAATGCAGAAATCTAAAGTTTGAATATTCCGCCAATTCCGCATATCGCGAGGAACCGACTTAACCCAAAGGCAGGAATCCTCCACTGATCCGCAAATCCATTCACTTATCCCAATTATATCTCCGGGCTGAAACTTCTGTTACCAGGCTGCGTCCAATTCACAGATTTGAATTTTTCCGGTTATCAATAAAATTGGCCTTCCAACATAATGCATTGTTCTATATTATACTTAGTACTAATCTTTACACTGTAATAATCTAACCATAGTACCAACCTAACCAGAGATCATGAAAATCATTACTACACTGTTTTTGCTGATTTTTACAGGCTACTTAAATGCACAAACCCTTGTAAAAGGGTCAGTTCTGGAGGAAAACAAATCACCATTGGAGGCAGCAAGCATTTCTTTGATAAAAGGGAAGGATACCCTGCCTTTTAAAAATCAAGTGAGCGACAAGGATGGGAAATTTAGTTTCCCTTCCATACTACCCGGAAATTACTATATCCGGATATCAGCTATCGGCCATATCCCGGTGGATGGGGCTAATTTTACAATCACATCAGGAACGAAAACTCTTGAACTGCCTGTTATCAGCCTTCAAAAACAAAACAACGAGTTGGCTTCCGTTGCAGTAATGGGTAAAAAACCATTCATCGAGCAGAAATCCGACCGGATACTTGTAAATGTAGACGCCTCTCCAGCGAACGCAGGCACATCTGTCATGGATGTACTTGAAAAATCCCCGGGAGTATCAGTAGATAAAGATGGTAATATCAGTCTGAAAGGAAAACAGGGTGTAACCATTATGATCGACAACAGACTAACATATATGTCGGGAGCCCAGTTGGCTGTTTATCTTAAGAGCCTTCCATCTTCAGCCATAGATCAGTTGGAAATCATGAGTAATCCATCCGCGAAATATGATGCTGCGGGGAACTCAGGTATTATCAATATCAAAACAAAGAAAAATAAAGCCAAAGGTTTTAATGGATCTACAACTCTTACTTACACCCAGGGCAAATATGCAAAACCCGGCGGCAGCCTTAACCTGAATTATCGCGTTAACAAGTTCAACATTTTCTTTAATGGTGGGTATACTTACTGGCAGGGATTTCAACAACTTGACATAAATAGAAACTACCTGGATCCGGGAACAAAGAATATCAATTCTATTTTTACGCAGAGTACTCATATGAAATTTCTTTCACCAGAACTGAATTTAAAATTGGGTATGGATTATTTCCTGGACAGCAAAACCACACTGGGGGTAGTATTCAGCGGATACCAGAATGATGAAACCGATGTTTCTCAAAGCTATATTGCTTTAAAAGATGCAAATAATGTTACAGACTCACTTGTACAATCGTTTGGAAATATCCATGGCATTTGGTCCAATGGTACGGTGAACCTGAACTTAAGAAGGCAGTTTGATTCAACCGGCCGCGAACTTACTGCGGATGCAGATTATATTTATTATAAATCCGGAAGCAATCAATTGTTCCAGAATTATACTTATGATCCGGATATGAATTTGTTATCATCCAACACATTGAGCGGTGATCTCCCTTCAACAATTAATATCTACAGTTTTAAAACCGATTATACACTTCCATTCAGGAATGATTTCAAGTTGGAAGCAGGATTGAAAACAAGTTTTGTCGCAACAGATAATAAA
>Ga0206963_10179_pt1 | contig 21204 bp, 18 predicted proteins | sample Alteio_BWOrgHeat_28_FD_152958 | JGI IMG/M metagenome (GOLD analysis project Ga0206963, IMG submission 152958) | Enriched cells from forest soil in Barre Woods Harvard Forest LTER site, Petersham, Massachusetts, United States -... | ecosystem: Environmental > Terrestrial > Soil > Temperate forest >... | reverse complement strand
GTCAAAACAATTCACCGCCTATTCCATTGTATTGCTCGCCCGTCAGGGAAAGCTGAAGTTCGATGATGATATTCATCAATATCTTCCCTGGATGGCCGATTTTGGCCGAAAAATTACCATCAGGAATTTGTTGAATCATACCAGCGGTATCCGCGATGACATTAGTCTTGCCGATGAATCCGGCTTGTTTTCCCGGAAGGGGTCCCAGGGAATACTGACCCAGCAACTGGCCCTGGAGATGCTACGAAAAGAGCATGCGTTGAATTTTGATCCCGGCGAGAAGTGGTCGTACTCCAATTCAAATTTCGTATTGCTTGCGGAGATCGTCCGCGTCGTTAGTGGGCAAAGCTTTGAATCATTCACCCGTGACTCTATATTCAGACCGCTTAGGATGACTCGGAGTTGCTTTACCGGCGATAGCCAGCAGTTAGCCCGGGATCGTGCGCTATCCTACAGGGAGACAAATAGTGGTTTTGTGTACCAGCCTCAGCAGGTTTATACATTGGGGGATGGGGGTCTTTTTACTGATTTGACGGACATGGTGCATTGGGTCAGTAATTTCTACAATCCCAGGGTTGGAGATAAAAAGGATATCGATCAACTTACCGAAAACGGCAAACTTAATAACGGCACGGAAATTAACTATGCGTTTGGTATCGTTTCGAACCGATCACGCGGATACAGACGATTTATACACGGTGGAAGTCTTTCAGGTTATCGTACATCGATAGCTATCTATCCGGACCTGAAAATGGGGTTTATCATTTTTAGCAATGCGGGTGATGACCAGATCGTTCGTAAAATGGATCAGTTGGCAGAATTGTTCATCCCTGAAAAATAGACAAGTATAAGCCAACTTGTCGCGATCCACCCTCAATGTTGTCGCTTTTACACAGCGTAAAATCCTGAAATGCCTTCGATCTTTGTACTTTCAATAAAATTCAAATTAATTTAACTAACGTTTTATGAAGAGAATATTTAGAGGATCTAACGTCCCCAAACCACTATTAATAATTGCCGTTCTTTTTCTCACCGTATTTCAGTCGAACGGGCAACAGAATAGACCTTCGGCCAGCGGCTACGTCCCTGTCAATGGGATCAACGTATATTACGAAGTTTATGGGGAAGGCAAACCCGTCGTTTTAGTGCACGGGGCCTTTTATACCATTCAGATGAACTGGGGGCAACTAATCCCCGAATTGTCGAAAACGAGAAAAGTAATTGCCATTGAAATGCAGGGACACGGGCATACGCCGTATTCAGACAGAAAATTGGCCTTCCCGACCCTGGCAAGCGACGTGGAAGGGGTAATGAATTACTTGAAAATTGACAGTGCGGATATCGTAGGATATAGCATGGGCGGCTCGGTGGCTTACCAATTGACAATACAAAGCCCTAAACGAGTAAGAAAATTAGTGATTATTTCTTCTACCTATAAAAGTAGTGGTTGGCTGCCCCAGGTAACAAACGCATTTAAAAATTTTAAGCCTGAATTTTTTATGAATTCTCCGTTGCAAACTGCATACGATGCGGTAGCGCCCGACAAAACAAACTGGACAAAGTTCCTGCAACAGATGATTGCTTTTGCCGGGACGCCATTCGACGAGGGTGATGCAAATATTGCGAAAATTACTTCGCCGGTACTGATCATCTCCGGTGATAACGACGGCCTGGATAAAATTGAGTTGATAAAAACGTATCAGCTATGGGGCGGTGGCGTGTCCGCCGGTATGAGCCCTATGCCAAAATCGCATTTGGCGATTGTTCCTGCGCAGGGGCATGTCTCTCTGATGATGCAGACGAGTACAATAGCAGGTTATCTGGAGGGCTTTTTGGATTAAGTCAAGGGCCTAATCTTACAATCCAAATTCACTCGGTACGCAGACTTCGGGCGGGGTTCATGAACGCCGCTTTTAGCGACTGGAAGCTAACGGTCAGCAGGGTGATCAGCAGGATACCCGCGCCGGCGGAAGCAAAGATCCACCAGGAGAGGGGGGCACGGTAACTATATTGCCCGATCCATTGGTTCATCCCATACCAGGCCAGCGGGATGGCGATGAGTATCGAGATGACCGTCAGCCTGAGGAACTCTTTTGACAGCAGCCCCCAGAGGTTGAAGACACTCGCGCCAAGCACCTTTCGGACACCGATCTCTTTTGTCCGCTGTTCGGCGACAAAGGCGGCGAGGCCAAAGAGACCCAGACAGGAGATGAAGATGGCAAGCCCGGTGAAGACCGCGGCGAGGTTACCGATGCGTTCTTCCGATGCGAACTTGGCGGAATAGGCTTGATCGACAAAATTATAGATGAAGGGGCTGGCAGGGTTGTATCTTTTGAAGATGGGCTCCATCTGTGCGAGGGCGGTGTGTGTGGACAATCCTGGTTTTATCCGGACGATCATGACACCGGTATAGCTGCCGCCCACGAAGACCGCGGGCTGGATCGTGTCATAAGGGGATGCGCTTACCATATTGGCAGCGACGCCGATGACATGGTATTCTTTGCCGAACAACTTCACCCGCAGGCCAACAGGGTCTTTGACCCGCATGTCCCTGACGGCTTTTTCGTTGAGGATGGCCGAGCTGCTGTCGGTGGGATAGTCACGGGAGAAGTCGCGGCCCGAGACGATGTGCCAGCCGATGGTGTGGCCATAATCGGGGGTGACATTGACGTTGTTGAACGCAACGGCCAGTTGGTCGGGTCGTTTGCCCTGCCACTCCATCGTATTAGCGTCTGTGAATTTGGTGGTCGTCATGTCGGATGCCGCGACATCGGCTGCCAGACCTTTTTGGATCAGCTCCGTGCGGAGGGCTTCATAGTGCTGGCCGATCTCGGGTGTATTCATGTCTACGGTGATAAGACCCTCACGTGTATAACCGATGGGGCGGTCTTTTGAGTACATGATCTGCCGGAAGACGATGATGGTGCCGATGATAAGGGTGAGCGAGACGGTGAACTGAAGCACGACGAGCACCTGGCGGGGCAGTGAAGCGAGACGGCCGGCCTTGAATGACCCTTTAAGCACCTTTACCGGGTTAAAGCGGGAGAGATAAAAGGCGGGGTAGCTGCCCGCGAGGAGACCCGTAAAGAGCGCAAAGCCGAGGAGAGAAAGCCAGAAGAGGGGTTCACCCCGGGGGATATACATGTCTTTTGCCGCAAGCTGGTTGAAGAAAGGTAGGGCGAGCCCGACGATGACCAGGGCAATCAGGACCGCGACAAAGGCGACGAGCACCGATTCACTAAGGAACTGTGCGATGAGCTGGCGGGTGAGGGAACCGATGGTCTTGCGGATGCCCACCTCCTTTGCGCGTTGCTCACTGCGGGCCGTGGACAGGTTCATAAAATTGATACACGCGAGGAGGAGTACGAAGACGCCGATGATGCCGAAGAGCCAGACAAAGCGGATGGGGCCGCCGTCGGGTTTACCGTTCTTAAAATTATTCCAGAGATGCGCCTTGTCGAGGGGATGGATAAAAGCTTCCTCGACCAATCCCTTTATATTCAAGTTCGTCAAGTGCGGCATCGGCATTGGCCGAATGCGGGCGGAGGCCTGTTCGGCCGTAACACCCGGCGCCAATTCGACATAGAGGTTACCGTCATGATCGAACCAGTCGGTCGATGTATTGCGATAGCCATTGGCTTTGTTGTCCCAGGGGAGGATGACCTGGAGACCGTAAAAGGTAGTATTCCGCGGCAGGTCTTCATAAACGCCGCCGACCCTGAAGTCGATCTGGTTGCCGCCTTTTACCGTTTTCCCGATCGGGTCCGTCTTACCAAAGAGTGCGGTGGCGAGGGATTGGGAAATGAGGACGGTCGACGGATCCTTTGCGGCGGCGAGGTCGCCCTTTATAAAACGAAAGCCAAACATCTGTGGCAGCTGAATCTGCGCCCATAGCGCCTTACCGTTGACCACATGGTCTCCATAACTTACGAGTCCGTCGAACGCGGCGCCGCTCGTCAGCGCGGTGCTTGAAAAGAGATGTGGATACCCGCTGCGGAAGGCATTGCCCCAGGGCATGGGAATGACCTCATTTGTGCCATTTTGGTCACCCAAATAGGTGTAATGCATCGCGATGCCAAGACGCCGGTGTTCCGGGGCATAGTGGTCGAAGCTGACCTCGTCGATGATCCAAAGGCCGATGAGGAGGCTGATAGCCATGCCGGCGGCGAGCCCGGTGATATTGATGGCGGAATAGCCTTTGTCGCGGCTGAGATGGCGCCAGGCGAGGAGGAGATAGTTTTTGAACATGCTCTTAGTTTCAGAATACAGCAGAACTATAGCCAGAAAAGTACCTATTTTTTTACATCTTAATAATCAATTAGTTGCGATTTCCTTTATTTTATTAATTGTCCGGTTCCGCACACTCTGTGTTCAGTTTTATACTTTTTTAGTGTATAGCTTTTTTAGGACGAGTCACATCATGGAATATAGGTAGAAACGCCAAACAGAGCATGCCGAATCTTAAAAAATGGGAGATTTGAGAATTGTATTGGAGGAATTAATTCATCTTATTGATTATCCATCCTGGAAATCATGAGAGTGCAAAATTGGCCAGCTGCCAGGACATTTTCTTGGAAAGGCCATTTCGAATCAGGCATGCGCCGATTGCCGTGTTCTCGGCAACTTAAACCGCCTTATTCCAGAACGCTTAACCTTCTTTTCAGCGTGCCATAGCTCGTAGTTGGTTTGCAAATTAGTCCAGAAAGTGGCGCTATTGCCGAATGCCGCAGACAACTTGACGGCCAATTCCGGGCTGATTCCGGCCCGCTCATTGATGACTGCAGACACATTGGCCCTGGTCATGCCAAGGCCCTTTGCAAGCTCGGTGACGGTTAAGTTGCGTTCTTTCATGAACAGCTCGTTCAGGACAGTCCCCGGATGAGCGGGGGGTAAGGCTCGTTTCAGCATAATGTTTCCTCCTGTTTAATGATAATCAACATAATCGACGTCAAAAATGTCGCCCTTGCTATACCGGAAGACGATCCGGTAGTTTGGGCTGACCTTAATGGACCAAAACCCGGTATAATTGCCTGTCAAACGATGAATGCCGCCACCAAGGGCTTTAATGTCATCCTCCGATGCCACAGCATCGAGGGCGTCCAGGATCAAGGCAATCTTTGATAGGTACTCGGCAGGGAGTTTTGAACCGTTTCCTTTCTCGAAAAAAAGTCGTAACCCCTTATGAGTGATCGTCTGTATCATGCAATCGTCTGGCGTTCTAATAATGTATCGTGTATCGATACGCTTATCGTTACAAATTTATTGACTTTTTGCCATTAATTGCCTATTTTTATTTCTTAATAACTCCAATTCACAGGTATTCGTAATATACCTGCTCTGGAAAATTGTTTTCAGTGAGTTTTGTCAATTAGATTTAGCAATTGCATACGTTCTTCAATTACGCTAATTCTGCGTAAGTCAACCCTGATCATGGATTTGGGCTTTTCGCCCCGCGCGTCCAGTGAGCATTTCCCAAATCCGGGAGGATAGGTACGAATTGCTCACTCCCAAAGGCGGCAAAATGGGGCAAAACAACATTAAACTACATAAACCCCAAAAAGCAAAAAGCCCGTCAACATTACGTTTAACAGGCTTTAAGCAAAAATAGATAAACAAACTTGCGGAGAGGAAGGGGTTAGCTCCGGGCCTCCGGCCACTCCGCTGATCCCCGAAGGGGGGAGTGTCAAACCCAGATGCTACCGAATTGGCGGTCAATTATTTGGCATCGCTTATATGCGATGTTAGGGGTTGCGCGCTGGGACCAGGAAAGGGCAATCATAACAGGTTAAAAATACAATTTTGGGGGCATTCTTATTTCTTTCTTTGGAAGCGAAATCAACATTAAGGTCTTCGGTCGCTAAATATTAGGCGACTCATAAGATTAAGTGCATAAATTTAAGATATGGCAGATGATTTCAGTATGTTAACCGACTTTATGGCAAAGATTCCAGCTATAAAAGGCTGTCCAGCCAGCGGCCATTATGATGATGGCTTGTGGTGGGTAAAGTTTCAAATTGAAATAGGTCATCCGCTCTATTTGAATGGCGGGCCGAAGGAATTCTTGTCATGGGTAATTGAAACATTTGATAAAGATTTTTCGCCCAAGCACCTATCAGAATGGCTGGAAGCGAGGATGCCAAGGCCAGTAGATGACTTAACAGAGTGGACTCAAGAAGAATCATGAAGTGGGCTTAGCGTGTCATCAAGGCCGTGGCTGCAGCTGGCCTTTGTACTGCTGTTAAAACGGAGTCTTGAAATGCCCGTCTGCAAAGAACATATGCAACTTATAAGAAGATACTAAATGTGTGACTTCTGACTCGATGCGATTTTACCAGTGAATATTTTTTGACGGGATAAATTCGCAAATAATTATTTCATCATCCGATTCCAGGAACACAACCGTGTATTTCTACTTGTAAGGAATACACTTATACCCTACCATAGCGCGCCCCGGTTCTCTGCAAATAGCATGCGTTTTTCTTGAATCTGCCAGCTTACCGAAGAAATCATACACTCCATCGGAGAACCTTTCAGCTGTGTCCAGTAAACCCTTTGATTCAATAAACCACGCCACTTCAGCAATGCTATTAGCTACAGATTCCTTGATAATTACTTCCCGGTTGCCCACTTTCTTATTAGCTTTTTACTATGCGCTCTGGCTTCCTCAATTGTGAATGTCTTTTCGGGCTTCGTTTTCAACGCTGCCTTTTTCTGCAAAGCCTGATAGCTTTTGGTGGGAACAACGACGTATGATTTATTATCAATGACAAGAGTAGTCATAACCTTTAAATTTATACGAATTTACAACATTTTATTAGTGTTTTGCATCACAAGATTGAGAAAAATACGATATTTTATACATAATAAAATTAGATGGAAGAAGCTATAAAACTGCATTCAAAAACCACTATTTTAATAGTTAGTGCACTTCTTAATCCTTTCGTTGGAGGCCTCTTGCTGGCTCAAAATCTTGGCGATACCGGCAGACGAGGAAAAAGAGCTTATCCAATAATTTTCGGTCTATTATACAATTTCATAACAAGTAGCGTATCAGAGAAAATTCCATTGCCAATTTTACCTAAATATTTACTTCTAAATTTAGTTGGCGGGATTATTCTCATTACCATAGTATGGAATGAAAATATGGAGAAAGGATTAAGTTATAAGGCAAAGAGTCCATTATGGCCTTTTTCTTTAATAGTATTGCTTTGGGGAATGGTGATCGCATTCTTATTTAAAACAACTTGATCATGACCTTCCAACATCATTTTAAGGTCCATCAAGTTTTTTCAGTTAATGCACAAACGACAGGTATTGGGCATACTGTCCAGAAACGGCACATAACTGAGAGTTATGCGATAGATACGGTTTTAGGATTGCCTGAGATAAGGGAAGCCAACGCATATATGAGGCGGGCAACCAAAGGCAAGAGACACCTCTTCTCCATGATCTACGACGACCCGGATAGTCTGCATCACTACTACTACTTAGTAGTTGAAGAGGACAATGGAATGTGTTTTGTTACGCACTTTACTTTCTATGTGTATACAAATGGCCGAAAGATATTGTACCATGATAATTTTAGTGACAGTACGATGGACTTGAGCACCTGACAGCGATAATACCACAAGAAGTAATGCCAGGGTATCAGGGAGTTCGGATGCAGGTTTAAACTTTTCTGGAAGATTTTGTATCTTATCAGTCGCTAAGCAATAACAATCTTTTTATCAAATATCTGAGAATGAGGGCTAAGCTCATGCTAGTTTTTAGACCAGTAAAGCTGCATATATATATATTCAATCTGAAATTTTTGTTCAGAAAACGACGACGGCAATAGCCATTTGCCATTTTCTAGGGCATGATTAAACCCATCAATCAAAGACACCTCTCACTCATGGCAGTAAATTTTAACGAAGATAGCAAATATTAGATTCTGCTGAGGTCCGGAGAGATTGGCGTTCCGGGCGATTCGGTGCACCAAAATTGAGATATAATCCGGTGCACCGAATTGGGCACCTAATTTTTAGAATCCTTTAGATCAACTTGAAGTGGAAAATATAAAAAGGGCCCGCAAAACCAGCGTTTTACGAGCCCTTAATACGATGTGATAAATCAACTTTCGGAGAGGAAGGGATTGCCTCCGCGGTCTCACGACCGCTCCGCCGATCCCCGATGGGGGAGGCCAGATCAAATGAATGCCCGTTCGCTGCGCTCACTTCCATTTTTGTTTTCCGCGTCTGGTCCGGGCGAGCCCGTCCCACCTGCTCCAAACAAAAATGCCCGGCAAAGCCGGGGCATTCATTTGATCTGCGGGCCTTACGATACAATTCTCGAACCACTTTCTTATTGATTTAAAGCGGCTTGCAAACATAGCGGTTTGATACCCATGTGTTTGTGAGCCATTTTTCTATTGTACATACCCGATAAATGTGGCACGTATGGAAAAGATGATGTGTGCGGATGCAAAGCAACTCGACTTAGTGGATTATCTGGCCTCCCTGGGCCACCAACCGGCGAAGGTGAGAAACCAGGATTACTGGTATCTGTCCCCGTTACGGGAGGAAAAAACGCCCTCCTTCAAGGTAAACCGGTCTTTGAACGTGTGGTACGATCATGGTACGGGCAAGGGCGGCGACCTGGTTGATTTTGGAACCCAATACCATAAATGTACAGTCCGGGAACTGCTGGACCGGCTCTCCGGATACCGGCCCGGCAACTCCCTTTCTTTTCAACCGCCTTCCCCTCCCGGTCCTTTGTCACCTCCCCGGCCTTCTTTTGCTGGTGAAAAAAAAGACTCCACCGAGAGCAAAATCGTGATCCTGGACAGCCGCCCCCTTGCGGATCATGCCATGGTGAACTACCTGGAAAAAAGAGGCATCCCCCTGGACATTGCCCAACGATCCTGCCGGGAGGTCGATTTCCTATTATATGGAAAGCAGCAAACCGTAATTGGATTCCCCAACCGATCCGGCGGGTACGAACTTCGCGGGGAGGATTTCAAAGGCAGTAGCGCCCCCAAAGACGTATCCTTTATGGACAACCGTACCGAGCAGGTGATCGTCTTTGAAGGGTTCTTTAATTACCTGTCATTCCAGGCCATCAACAAAAATTTGCAAGCCCCCCTGACAAATTGCCTTGTCTTAAACTCCCTGTCCTTCCTAGAGAAAAGCCGGCCGCTGATGGAGAAACACAGCCAGGTTTTCCTCGCCCTGGATAGGGATGCTGCCGGCATGGGTCACACCAAACAGGCCCTACAATGGGATCGGGAGAAGTACATAGACCGGAGCGATTTCTACCGGGGACGCAAGGACCTGAACGAATGGCTAACCCATCAAAACCACCAAGACCTCAGCCCAAGAGAAAGCCAGAGGATAGGAAGGCGGTTTTGAAGCTCGGTAGCCAGCTATGTTTCGGTATAACCGAAACGCTGGCCCCCCTCATGCTACGCATTCGGGGGACCCCATTTTTTTCATGCTATCGCATTCAAAAAATAAGAGGAGGAAGATATGGAGGAGCAAAAAACAATCACAAAGAAAAAGGGAGGCCGCCCAAAGAAGGCCGTTAAGAAAAATCAACTACTGGCTGTTAAATGCAGCCTGTACGAGCGCCGGGCCATCGAAGCCAGAGCCAAAAGCGCCAATCTTTCTATATCCGAATACCTCCGGGAAATCAGTATGACCGGAAAAATTGACAGGCACGAAAAGGCCCTGCCGAAAGAAGTTTTGGAACTGACCGGCACCCTAAATCATATGGCGGCAAACCTCAATCAGATCGCCAAAAAGCGAAACGGAGTAGAAGAATTGAACGCCCTGGAGCGGGCGACCCTGAAAGTACAGTCCGGGGAATTGAAGGGGATAGCCGCGCAAATCAAAACCTTTTTACAATGATCGGGCATGTATCCAAAGGTGGTTCCTTTTTCCATTGCATTAGTTATTGCCTGGAAGATAAAAAGGAATTGACCGAAGAAATGAAACGACAGCTTGCCCAGGGTGACCACTTGCAGCACAAGGACCGGGCGGAAGTCCTGGAATACAATAAATGCTTTGGCAACAAATACGAGCTGACCGAGCAATTCCGGGACGTTCAGAAACTCAGTAAGCAGGTGGAAAAACCGGTCCTGCACCTGTCCCTACGGCTGGCACCAGGGGAGAACCTTACCCGGGATCAATTGATAGAAATAGGCCGGGAAGCGGCCAAAGAGTTCGACATCGCGGATCACCAATATATCTGCGTCCTGCACAAAGACACCAAAGAACAGCATATCCATATTGCTGCCAACCGGGTCGGATTTGACGGGAAAGTGGCCAGCGATAGCAACAGTTATAAAAGGATGGCCGCCCTTTGCCGGAGATTGGAAAAGCAATATCACCTACAGGAGGTACTAAGCCCCCGCGCCTTTCTGTCCCCGAATGAACGGCTATTGCCCCGGCATGACATACGGAAGGACCGGCTAAAGGAAAATATTCAACGGGCTTTAAAGGACGTAAGCCAGTATTCCGAGTTTGAAAAGAAAATGACGGACCTGGGGTATAAGGTCATAAAAGGGCGAGGGATCTCCTTCATTGACGACAAGAAGGTAAAGATAAAAGGTAGCGAAGCGGGCTTCTCCCTGATGAAAATTGAAAAAATCCTGGCCCTCAAACAGGAGCTGGCGTTGCGGCAAAAAGAGAATCTACAGATACAGGAGCCGGGAGAAGGGGCCAAGCGGCATACGACTACCCATCGGCTGACTATAGACCCGTTCCCCAGGCCGGTCGGGAAGGCCACGCCGGTCCTCCGAACAGAAAAACAGATTACGTCCCTGCTTTCTAAACTGCTGGAACCGGTGCCACAAATGAGTGGCGGAGAGCCTTACGAATTGTCAGAAGAATATCTAAAGAGAAAAAGGAAAAGACCCAAAATTTCACATTAACCATCAAAAAATGAAAATTTATGAATACCACGGAAAAACTGAATAGCGCAGAAAAAGAGACGCTTCAATTGGTTTTAGAGGAACACACCCAGGAGCAGGCCAACAATACAAAAGCAGTCAATGACCTCGTTACCGCCGTTAATGTCCTTACCGGCAAGGTCAAGGAATTGGACGAAAAACTGGACAAGCCCAAGCAAATAATTGTTTCCGCTGATACCCGGCCCATACAGGAAATTATGAAAAAAGGGGTTGTCGATATGAAAACTATAGTAGGGACCAAACCGCAACCAGTAGTGAAGAAACTTCAAATTTTGCTATTCCCGGAGCAGGACGCAAAACTGTTTTACAAGATCGTTTTCGGTCGTTGGTTTCTTTTCCTGGTCCTGATGCTTTTGATAATAAACCTGTATAATTTCTCCGTCCATTGGAGCGATAACCAAAAGGAGGTCCAGCAGCTTCAACTGGAAAACGACAGAATCCGAAAGGCATGGGGCTACCTGTATGACCAAGAGGGGAAATCCGGGAAACGACTAATGGATAGCGCCTATAGCAAATCCAGGTCAAACGACCAATAATTTAGAACTATCTTAACCACAAAACTTGCAAAAAAAAGGGAAAGAAGCAAAAACGACGATTAGTAAAGGACCTGCTCACCTGGCAATGGTTATGAACATCTTGTTGAAAACTTCCACAACAAATCCTTGCCCACCAGGCTGATAGTCTATAAATTTGACAAATTATGTCAAAATACTATCGTTCAAAATGGACAGTTTAGGCGACATTATAAGAAAATTAAGAGAAGATAAGGAACTGCCTTTGCGGACAGTTGCCGCTTTTCTTGACATTGACCAGGCGATACTTAGTAAAATCGAGCGGGGACAGCGTAAACCGACAAGAAAACAAGTGCTCCAATTAGCCGAGTATTTTAAAGTAAAAGAAAATGACCTGCTGATAGCTTGGCTTTCTGATAAATTGGTTTATGAAGTGGAAGATGAAGAAATGGCTTTAAAAGCCTTGCAAGTGGCTGAGGAAAAAGTTAAGTATATCACTAAAAATAGAGGGAAGAAATGACTGAACTCAAAAATTGGATAACCCAATTAAAAAATGAAAAGCCAGAACTAAATGACTTCATCACCAAACTTGAAGGATTCATTTCAGACACTGGCTTTAATACTAATAAGTTTGAGAAAGCAGTTGAAATAGGACTACAAAAGAAAGAGGAAGAGGTAATCAAAACCTTTACGGCTGATGCTTAAATTAAAAAAGATAACAATTGAAAATTTCAGGGGGTTAAAATTCCCCTTGGTTATTGACTTTATAAAAGGCAATAGGGCAACTTCTGCCTTGATTTATGGCAGAAATGGAACAGGCAAGAGCTCAATCGTTGATGCGTGGGAATGGCTGTTAAATTTTAACATTGAAAATCTAAGAAGAGAAGGCGTTGTATTTACCGATTTTCCACATAAAGCATCAAATGGAAATAACAGCTACATCTCAGTAGATTTTCAGCATACTTCAATAAATAATGCAACTGCAAAGTTCAATATTAAAAAAATATCATCTCCAACTATTTCAGGAGAATATGGTGAGTTTAAGGCATTGAGTAAATACCCAAACTATTTGCGGTACACAGACTTGAATGAATTTATTTGTAATAAACGAAAGGCTGAGAGGTACGAATACATTGCAAAGTTTTTTGGACTTGAAAAATTTTCATTACTGCAAGATACATTACAGGCAACTATTAACAAGCAAACGGTCAACTTACAAAATATACAATCGACTTTTAAAGCAAGTACAAATTCTGTTAATGTCATAACTGGACTAACAACGGTTGATGAAGCAATCGTTGTAAACTTTATTAACTCAATTGGTGCAAAACATAAAATACCTACAATCAACACATTCAAGGATTCTGAAAAAGTAAAGTCCGCTCTACAAAAGATTGTTCAGACAAATCCAATAGCAAGAGAACTCTCAGAATGGAAATCATTTCAGACCAAACAAAATCAGTTTTATCCGATTACGACTGCAAAATTGAATTGTACGGTGCTGGAACAATTGTTTAATGATTTAAAGCAGAATGAAGAAAGCATCAAGCAACTCATTCTTTCTTCACTTTACGAACTGAGCATTGAGATACTTCCTAAACTGGAAGATAAATCAAAGTGTCCAGTCTGTGATGAAACCTTTGATGGCGATCTACTAAAGCATATTACCGAAAAACACAATTCTTTAGCTGCACTCAATAAAAATAAAACCGATTTTGATACAAAGAAGTCTGCATTAGAAAAACAATTTGAAGGTCTGGCAAGAAAAGTGGCTGCATTAGAATCAGAAAGTAGTTCAGTGGTACTATCAACATTTCAATCGTTCTTTGACAATTTGAGAATAATCAGTTCTGCTCTTCCGGAATTAACGACGACACTGAAAAAGCCACTTAAAGACCTTGCATCACTCTCTTTAAGCGACGACCCAACTATTGAAAAAATTGACGCAATAATTTCTAATGAAGTAGCAGATAGAAAAATAGTTGCTGATAAAATTATTGCTTTGTCAAAAGACGAAACAACCAGAACTCTAGCTCAGGATTATACAAACCTTTCTAACATTATTGAGAATTTCAAAGGCTATTCAATAAACAAGGAGAAAGTAACTTATTTGGAAGACATTAACGACAAACTGCAAGCTTTCCTCGCATGTCTTACTACGTACATACAGACGATAATCAAAACGACATTCGAAAGCATTTCGGCTGACGTGGTCGATTACTTCAATGTACTAGAGAATTCAAACCCAGATATTAAAAACCCTTCGTTAAAACTTTTAACCGGAAAGGATAAAGCAGTAGAATTAGAAATTGAATTTGCATCAGAGAAAGTTACCCCTGCATTTAAGTTTCTAAGTGAAAGCCAGGTAAATAGTTTCGGACTTGCTATATTTCTTGCAGCAGTAAAACATTTCAATAGTGACTTCAAATTTTTCATCTTGGATGATGTTGTTAACAGCTTCGATAGCTTCAAACGACCAAAAGTATCGCAATTAATCGCCTCAAGGTTTAGTGATTTCCAAGTACTAATGATTACGCATGACCAAATCTTTTTTGATACAGTCCAAAAACAATTCCCTGAATGGCAGCGATATAAGTTCACTTCATGGAGTTACACCACGGGACCTAAATATAAGCTGTCAAAAAATTATACAGAAGAAATTCAGGAATATCTTGACGAGGACAAGCCGATTACAGCAGGACAAACTTTAGGCAGATATTTGGAGTGGATTTTCGGCGCTCTTAATGAAAATATGCAAACTCCAATTAGCTATAAAGTTGAAAACGTTTATACACTATCAGAATTCTATAACCCCCTTGTAAAAAGATTTAGAGATAAATTAAAAATTGCCAACAAACAACACAAACTTATTGTGTTATTTGATGAATTTGAAAGTTCGACGATTTTCAGAAACTACTGCGCGCATTGGAAAAATGAAGCCAATCAATTCACAACAGACGAAATTGATGGCATTTTCAAAAAATGGAATGGAATTGAACAGATGATATTTTGCACTTCGTGCAAATCTCTTGTTTTTTTTGAAAAGGCTGATACCGCCGAATATATACGCTGTACCTGCGGAACAATAAACTTAAAGGAACAATCTCATTATTTAACGACAGTATAACGATATGCCAACATTACAATTTAAAGGGAAAACATTTGTACAAAATCATCATTTGGCGGTAAAGTACCATCAATTGGTGCCAAAGAAAGAACTTAGCTTAACAGATACCGTTTCATTACATGACAATCTGATTATACAAGGAGACAATCTAAAAGTTCTAAAATCTTTATTGCCTACATACTCTGGAAAGATCGATTGTGTTTATATTGACCCGCCATATAACACTGGTAAAGAAAATTGGGTTTATAATGATAATGTAAATAGCCCGATGTTGCAGGAGTGGCTAGGAAAAGTTGTTGATAAGGAAGATTTAACAAGATACGATAAGTGGCTATGTATGATGACACCACGATTGAAACTATTAAGGGAGTTGTTAAGCGAAGATGGCCTGATCTTAGTTCACATAAACGATTTTGAAATTCACGCTCTTAGATATTTGTTGGATGATATTTTTGGGCCAGACAACTTGACTTGCAACTTTATTTGGAGAACTGACGGGAATTTTGACAATCAGGCAAAAATAAAAATTTGTCATGAGTATGTCGTTGCCTATTCAAAGAATATTGAAAAGTTCAAGGCTCCGTCTGTCATTGACCCAAACACAAGTGAGGATAGCAAACTTTTTAAGGAAGAAATACGAAATACGATTGTAAAAAATGGGCCTAAAAATCCAAAAAGTATTTTAAAGTTGCCGGTTGGATTTCCTGCAAATTTTGAAGAGGGTATAATAAAAAAGAGAGCCGATGCATGGCCCATATATAAGAGCGATGCCGTTATAAAAAATTATAAACTTGCGAAATCGGTAGAAATCGAGAGTGGATGGAGCTCTAAAGAACTATTCGAAGAGTTTGTGAATAATGGGTTGACCTCTATTACTGACAATAAGGGACAAGAATCAAGATTTGAGATCATATCGTCTGGTGCAATTGAAGTAGTCAAACAGAGGAGTGATGAGCAAAGTCATGTTTTGTCAGTCTTAATGAATATGGGAAATACTCAAAGTATGAGTGCTACACTAAAAGAAATAGGAATTGATTTTGATTATCCCAAACCAGTATCATTATCAAAATATCTACTAAGTCTTATTAATAAAAAAGATGCTCTGATATTGGACAGTTTTGCAGGTTCTGGTACAACTGCCCATGCAGTTTTAGAACTCAATAAAGAAGATGGTGGCAGCCGAAAATTCATTTTGGTTGAGCAAGAGAATTACGCCAATAGTACAACTGCTGAACGAGTGAGAAGGGTTATTAATGGTGTGAAAACAGCAAAGACTGAATCACTTAAAATAGGTCTGGGTGGCTCTTTCAGTTATTTTGAATTAGGTCCAACTATTGAAATGGAAAGCATCTTACAGGGAAAAAATCTGCCAAGCTATGCTGAATTTGCTCGTTATATCTTTTACACTGCAACAGGGGAAGAATTTAATGACAAGAAAATAGATGAAGAAATGGGGTTCATTGGTGAATCCCAGAACTATGAGTTATATATGTTTTACAAACCTGATTTGGAATGGCTTAAACGAAATGCCCTTACACTGGACGCAGTAAAGGCAATGCCCAAGTTCAAAAGCAAACAGCGGTTGGTGTTTGCGCCTGCAAAATATGTTGATGATGAAACGTGCAAATGGAACCGAATTGATTTTTGCCAGTTGCCATATGAAATTTATAGAATACAATGATGAGTGAAAAAAATCGATATATTGACAAATTAGACGACTGGAAAAGCGAGTATTTACCTCGCCTTGAGAAAAGCCGAATCTATTTATCCTTGAAAGAAGATTGCGCCCATACCGACGTAGAAGTAACTGCTTTAATCGAAAATGCGGTGGCATATTCAATTCAAAGAACTAAAACAATTATAAAACACATGGGTGAATATACACTCCATGATGATGTACATTTGTTTAGGGTCCTTTATTTGATGGAGAGATTGCTTTCTAAGGACACAATTGACAGCCTTTCTATTCCCGAGCGAATGTTGCTAATTCTAAGCGCTTTTTTTCACGATATAGGAATGGCACCTGATGAAAGGGAGGTCGTTACATGGCAAAAAATATGGGACGTTATCCCAGATATTGAAGACGAGACAGAACAGGATTTATTTGATCAGTTTAAACGTTTTTATACAGCTAGACCTGAACAACAAGAAATTATTGAATGGTTAACTGAACAGGGCAAAAATGCGGAAATATCAGTAATTAAATCTTATTGGGTTACGCAATTTATAAGACAAACTCATGCAGATCGTGCAAGAGAAATAATAGATAAGGATTGGAACGGAAAAATTGTTTATAGGGATACTGATTTAACCGTAGAGCTTGCAAATATCTGTCATAGCCACAACGAAGATGCAGTGAAGTTGTTGGAGTTTGATAAAAACTATCTATGCGGATCAAATACTTATGCTTGCCTGCCACTAGTAGGTATAATTTTAAGATTAGCAGATATTCTTGATTTTGATGCAAAACGAACCCCAGCGATTTTATATTCCCATCTTTATGTAAGAAACCCTGTTTCAATTAAAGAGTGGGAGAAACACAGAGCCATAGAGAATTGGGAAATTAATACTGAAACTATTCAATTTAGTACCAAATGTACACATCCTGCTATTGAGGCCTCCATCCACGAATTTTGCAATTTAATAGACCAAGAGTTGAGCGTTTGCAATAATATAATTTCTTCTCTTAACGAATTTAATAAAAGTAGGTCCAGAAATATTTCGATTAAACTTCCTTTCAAAGTTAACCGTGAAAAGATAGAAACGAAACGAAACATTTATAATCAACCGATTTATACTTACCGTGATACAAAATTCAATCTAAGTAAACGGCAAGTAATTGATCTTTTAATGGGGACTAAACTATATGGAAATCCTGAGATCGCATTAAGAGAATTATTGCAAAACTCAATTGATGCATGCTTATTGAGGCAGGCACAGGAAGTAAAATGGAAGAATATTTATGTACCTGAAATTACGGTAAAATATTATAGTGAAGGAAAAGATGAAATTCTTGAAGTAAGTGACAATGGGACGGGGATGGATCAATATATCATTGATAACTATTATTCTAAAGTTGGCTCATCATTCTATAAATCCACAGACTTTTTTAACTTAAAATCCGAATCAAATGCTGATTTTACGCCTACTTCCCGGTTTGGAATAGGTATTTTATCCTGTTTTATGGTTGCCGACACCTTAATTGTGGATACAAAGCGAAAATATGCGCCGGACGAATCAGGAAACGCGATTAATGTCACAGTCGAGGGACAGGATAGCATCTTTTGGATTAAGCCAAGCAAACGGACAAATGCCGGCACAACTACTAAACTCATATTACGTAAAACAAGGCATCCATGGGATAAAATGAGTGATGACGACTTTATAAAATCCGTAGAAAATGTAGTTCCTAACCCGCCTTTAAAAATAAATATAGAGACGTCTAAACAGAAAAAGGTAAGGGACGAAAATAGTTTCAGAGAAGTAACAGCAGAAGCATTAAAGGATTATTCATGGGCAGAAAATGAAAATATACGAACGTTTGAAATTTCTATCGAGAAGCCAGAAAACGGAATTATTGGTTCAGCAATAGCAGCAGTTCTGGAGAGCCAGGGCAAGCCTATGAAGAAGATAGATTTATCATCCATAAATATTATCGTAGAAGGTGAAAACTATACGCTAGATAAAAGGTTATGGCTTTCTGAGAATTCAATTAAACAAGATTCTCACTCTATAACTGTGAATGATGAAGGCGGAATAAGTAAAGATAGTTCTACAAGTGGTTTAACAACGTCTAAGTCTAGATTTTCGTTACATGGAATTGAAATACCAACCACATTATTTCCTGAATCTTGGCGGATGAAGACAAGTCAAGTCAAAATCAAATGGCCGTTTCCGTTGATCCTAGTGGTAGATATATGCGGGAATAGGGATTTAGACCTTAATTCACCAAGAACGGAAATAATTATGAGTGAGAAATGGATGAGCTTTGAAGAAGAGCTTGCTTTCATAATTTGCTCAGGCATTGCAAATGCCGTAACAAATGACTACTGGAAAGAATTAAAGGCCATCTTGATTGAAGAAACCAATAATGACCTGTTTTTAAGAGGGCTTAATAAAGTAATTGTAGAATGAAGCTAAAACATTACCAGGAAAAAGTAATCAAGACGCTTAAAGATTATTTGAGTGCACTGGATAATGCACGAAATGAATATGAAGAAATATTGCAGATAAAACCAAATCTGGCAAAGCATATCGATTTTCCAAAAGATGCTTGGGAGAAATCTACAAGTAAAAGCATTTATTATCCTAAAACTAATAGCTTACGTGAACCGCTGCCTGATATTTATTTGAAAATACCAACTGGCGGTGGCAAAACTTTGCTGGCTTGCCATAGTATTGATCTTATTCAAAAAGTCTACTTAAAAAAGCAAACCGGCCTAATACTTTGGATTGTACCTTCTACTCAGATCTACAGGCAGACTATTTTAGCTTTAAAGGACAGGGAGCATCCATATCGACAGATATTAGATATATCAAGCGGAGGAAGGACAGTGATAAAAGAAAAAACGGAAATATTCAATCGATTGGATGTTGAAGAAAATTTAATGGTCCTAATGTTAATGCTGCCATCCGCGAACAGGCAAAACAAGGAAACATTAAAAGTATTTCGTGATGCAGGTGGGTTTACGGATTTTTTTCCAGCAGAAGATAACTACCCTGCACAAGAAAATCTTTTTAAAAAAATACCAAACCTTGATTGCTTTGGAGACGAACGCGAGGTTTTCCAAAGACAAATAAAAACCTCATTGGGCAATACGTTAAAAGTGCTAAAACCTTTAGTTGTAATTGACGAAGGGCATAGAGCTTATGGTGAAAATGCAAGAAACACTGTAAGGAATTTTAACCCGTCTTTTATTTTAGAATTAAGTGCGACACCACCTGATGAAAGTAACGAATTGGTGAAAATAACTGGAAGGGAACTTCATGAGGAAGAAATGATAAAATTGGATATTCACCTTACTAACAAAACAAGTCTTGATTGGACAGATACCATGCTGGCAAGTTTTGAGAAACAAAACCAACTAGAAAAATTAGCCAAAGAATATGAGGAAAACACAGGTCAATACATAAGGCCAATTTGTCTAATACAAGTTGAACGGACAGGCAAAGATCAAAGAGGAAATGACTTTATACATGCAGAAGATGCAAAAGAATATTTGATAAAACAATGCAATGTACCTGAAAGTAATATCGCCATTAAGAGTAGTGAAAAGGATGATATTGAAGGCGTAGACCTATATTCAAAGAGTTGCGATATCCGTTACATCATTACAAAACAGGCCTTGCAGGAAGGTTGGGATTGTTCATTTGCTTATATACTTACTATTCTTACCAACCCTGGGTCAGCAACTGGAATTACCCAATTAGTGGGCAGAATTTTGAGGCAGCCAAAAGCCGTCAAAACTAAAATTAAGGAATTAGATGAATGTTATATTTTTACTTTCAAACCCAATGCAAGCACATTGGTAAGGGAAATAAAAAATGGTTTAGAAGATGAGGGCTTAGGAGACATTGCCGGACGTTTAGTTAATGATGAGGGTGCAAATGGTATAGACAATCTTAAAGAAAGAGAAATACAATATAGGCAAGGGTTTAAGAAATTTGAAGGGAAAATATATCTACCAAAATTTGTCATTCAGGAACATAATAGTTGGCGCGATTTGATTTTTGAGGTAGACATATTAGGTGAAATCGACTGGACAAAGATTGATATTTCGGAAATCGCTGACAAGATATTATCGGATAAGAGTAATCAAGAACTTGAGCTGACATTGGGTCTGAGCAAAGAAGAAAATGATTTTTTAGAGGAAACAGGCGATAGAATAGAAACAAAAGGAACATTAGAGATTGACGAAGCATTTTTAGCAAGACAAATTTCAGAGATAGTCCCTAATCCGTGGATATGTTACAATTTGGGCGATAGGGCTATTAGGATTCTTGCGGAAAAATATGACAGAATGACCATTGCTTCCAACTTCGTTTTTATTATTGAAGAACTGAAAAAGATTTTGGAGAATCAGAAAAATATGTTGGCTGAAAAGGTTTTCAGGAAATTGGTTGACAAAAAGAAATTGCATTTCTTCTTAATAAGCGGTAAGGGCGGCTTTGTATTACCATCTCGAATTAAAGTAAAGAGTAATAAGCAGCTTATACGGAACGACAATACACCAATTCAAAAGTCTTTATTTGACTATGTACCGGATGAAAATATTAACGACCTTGAAAAATCAGTTGCTATTTATTTAGATGAACAAGAAAAGTTACTATGGTGGTATCGAAACATGAGTAGACAGGATTATCATATTCAAGGTTGGAAACGCAATAAAATTTATCCTGACTTTATTGCTGCTAATAATAGTAACTCTAGGAAGGAGGACTATGACGCTGTTTTTGTTCTAGAGACAAAAGGTATTCACTTAAAAAATGAAGATACAAAATACAAGCAAGACGTATTTGCCTTGTGTAAGGAATTAGGAGCAAAAAAGGCATGGAAAGAATTGTTTGATGAATTCCCGGACCATGACTTTGAATTCCAAGTTATATTTGGGGAC
>Ga0206963_10178_pt1 | contig 21248 bp, 14 predicted proteins | sample Alteio_BWOrgHeat_28_FD_152958 | JGI IMG/M metagenome (GOLD analysis project Ga0206963, IMG submission 152958) | Enriched cells from forest soil in Barre Woods Harvard Forest LTER site, Petersham, Massachusetts, United States -... | ecosystem: Environmental > Terrestrial > Soil > Temperate forest >... | reverse complement strand
GCAAAAGGCAGGGGTAGGCGCCTATACGCTGCAATGGAAATGGGCTTTCCGCTGGCTGTTGTGCCGGTCCACCGATTCCGGTTTGCGGGTTGTTCGCCCAGGGCATTATTCTTAATCTATTATATGGATATGTCTTCAGACATAGGTCTTCAGCCGGATAAAAAGCAATATGATGTCGTTTTAGCCGGTGGCGGGCTGGCGGGTCTGGCGCTGTCCATTCAGCTGGCGAGGGCCGGTTATTCCGTTGCGCTGCTGGAGAAGGAGGCTTATCCCTATCATAAGGTTTGCGGAGAGTATATCAGCCTGGAGAGTTGGAATTTCCTGGAGGAGCTGGGTCTGCCGCTAAGCGACTGGAATTTACCCATTATTCACCGGCTGCTGATCTCTTCACCCGACGGAGCGTCGATCGAACATGAATTGCCGTTGGGCGGTTTTGGTATCAGCCGCTATAAGATAGACGCCGCCTTAGCCGGTATAGCCCGGGCCGAGGGAGTGGATCTGCGGGAATCGGTGAAGGTGACGGATATGACGTTCGAACGGTCGTCGTTTACCATCCGGACGAGTGGCGGAACTTTCTCTTCGGTGATGGCCTGTGGTACTTTCGGCAAACGCAGCAACCTGGATATCAAATGGCGGTAATCCAAATTCATCCAGTCGGCATTTCCATCCCGCCATTTTTCCCTGGCAACAGCAATACAATGCTCATTGCTATCGATACCAATTACCTCCACATCGACTCCCCGCCGGCGACAATACCCGCTCAATACCCGCAGGTTGTCCCCGCCACCACAACCGATCTCGCAGATCCTTATCCGCCGTCTTCCTCCAAGGAGCTTTTTCAAACCTTTAACACTGATCCCGTGACCCCCCAACCAGGTATTGATAAAATCCAGCTCCCGCATGTTCTGCTCGATATCCGCAAAAGGGATATCGCCCCGGTCGAGTAATTCTTTCTCGTAGCTCCTTTTGGTAAAGCTGATACGCATGCTAATTCGTTTCTACGATAAATGTCTCCATCGTAAGACCCGGTCCGAACGCGGCTCCGAAGATACAATTTGACTGATTATAGTCCAGCTTGTCCATCATACGCTGCAGGACAAAAAGAATAGTGGGCGAAGACATATTTCCATATTCCTTAAGGATTTCATAACTGTCAACGAGGTGCCCGTTGGTAAAGGAAAGGCTTTTATAGATGGCATCCAGTATTTTCTTGCCGCCCGGATGAATACACCAGTGGCTGACCTGGTCCCGCCGCAACCGGTTCTTTTCCAGGGCATGACCGACCAGCCCGGCAAAATCGGCCCGGATCAGGTCGGTCACATAATTGGTCAGCGTCATCCTGAATCCGGTAGAAGACATGTCCCAGGTCATTTCCTTTTTGCCTTCCGGCACGATCTCAGAATAAAAACCCCTCAATGTCAGACCCCTGTCGGGATGCTCATCCGGTACGATCAACGCGGCAGCCGACCCGTCCGCAAATAAAAGACTGGACAGCATATTATCTACCGTAGGCTCCTGCTGAAAATGCAGCGTACAAAGCTCGGTGCAAACGATGAGGACCCTGGAGCCGGAACTGGACCTGACCAGCGCATCCGCCAGCTTTAACGCGTGTACCGCCGCATAACAACCCATAAAGTTAACCGAAGTCCGGAATGCCGTAAGCGGTATCCCCAGCTCTTCCACCAACTCCAGATCCAGGCCCGGCGCACTCATACCGGTACAGCTTACCGTGATAAGATGAGTGACCCCGGCAGGCTCCGACTTCCCTTCCAGACAGCGGCGGATGGATTTTATCGACAAAGGCGCAGCCCATTGCCTGTAAATTTCCATTCTTTTTTCCAACGAAGGGAAAGGTTCCAGGTTTTCTGTCGGCGGATAGAATTCCCATTCCGCGGCCGGCCGGCTATAATCCGGGATAACCGAATACCTCGACCCGATAGCGCTCTGGTGATAAAGGAATTTTAACTTTCTGTTTGCTTGATTCTCCAACGCATAAATTCGTTGCATGAAGGGGAGAATATCTTCCTGAAGGTGTTTATAGGCCGGAACCGCTGTTCCGATAGAAATGATCTTGCTCAAAATAATGTGCTTGGTTTATATACGTATTCTACCGCTGCAAAGATGGGACCAGCGTATTACCATCCCCCTATGACCAGCACAGAAATAAACCCAAGATTGGCACAGATCGAGCCCAGGAGGTTCATCCGGATCGTATTGGCATAGTTGGCCTGGGCAGGGTCCTTCCACACTTTGACAGCCCATATACCAAAATAAACGACTACCGGCAGCATGCAGGTTGCCAGCACATAAAATTCTGTTAGCTGGAAGGTGAGAAGGAAATAGTAGGCAAGTACCCCGAAAGCAAGCATATACAGGACGCCCGCGAAAATAAAGCTGCCCCTGTATCCCAGGACCATGCTCAGCGTCCTGACCCCGTCCTGCCTGTCGGCGGCATGCTGGTAGGCCTGGGTCAGCGGATAAAATCCCCCCAGCAGCAGCGAGGAAGCTAACATTCCTTCTACGGGCGCCCGCAGGCTGACAGACCCCGCAGCGACAGGATGACTGCCATGGTATACAAGAAAAAAAACCAGCGCACCCTGACAGCAGACAACGGTAAGCCAGCCGGCAAAAGGATATTTTTTCAGCCGGATACCCCGGTAACTGTAGGCCCTCGATGCCAGGATATATACGACAAGCCCGGCGGTAAAATATAGCCCCAAAAAAAGACCCAGCAATACCGCCAGCCCATCCATCCACATCGTCAGGATGAATAGCTGACGCGTAGGGGGAAGCGGATGTTCTACCCCGCCGATGGGACCGGTATCCCGGTCCATATAGCTGTTATAGCCATTGCTGGCCGGATAGACCAGTACATGCAGGATAAAAAAGATCAGCAAAGCCCTGCCCCAGTCCCGCGGGATAACCTGGCTGAGGGCAAACCAGTATACCGGCATCAGGAAAATCGAAAAGGGCAGTCTTAACAGCTGCCATGTCGAAGGTTGAATTCGGTTCATATTGTTCTTGCTTCAGCCAACCCACCGGTTGTCCACCGGCCAAAAGTCAGCTGTTCGTATACGATCTTGCACCAGATCACGATGGCCATGACCGCCTTTATCCCATAGGGGCGGATAAAACCGTTGCGGACAGCCGCCGGCACCAGATCGGATACCGACATGGAAATCAGCAGAAAGGAAAGGATCAGCAATACCCGGTTCAGCGGATCGGGATTTTTCGAAAAATACCAGATCCCAATTCCAGCCATAACGATGATAAAAGTAGGCGACTCCGCCTTGTGATTAAAGATCACCATCCAGATCAGCGCAGATGCCAGGTACAACAACCGGTAGCGCAGATCGGGATAATACCGCCAGCGGACAAGCGGCAGTAAAAAGACGAGAATACCCGCTGCGGTGACCCCGTTCTTTACCGAAGCCAGATGCCACCAGCTTTCCAGCAATCCCATCACCGACAGGCCGATCGAAGCCGAACGGTCGTTCAGCAGCAAATGAAGCCAGCTCTGATACAGGAAAATCAGCTGATGCCCGTTAACCACCGACAGCGGAAGAAGAGCAAAAAACAGCATCCAGAAGAGCGACCAGCCCATCAGCTTCCCCTTACCCGGATAAAACAAATAGAAAAGGAAAGCCAGGGCGCCATAAATTTTAATATAGAACGAAAAAACAATGCAAAGGGTTGAAAGAAAATAATTGCGGCGCTCGGCCAGCGCAAAACCAAGAACGGTAAGCCCCGCCATCAATCCGTTGCTTTGCGTATTCTGTATGGATAGCAACATCTCCAACAGGCAAAACAATAATATCCAGCTCTTCTTTTCGTCATTTATTCCCGGCAACAACCGGATGCCCGCAAAAAGGCACAGCGAATTGATCAGGTTCCATAACAATAACCCGATCGTATCCGGCATCCAGGACAGCAACCCGAAACAAAGCGCGAATCCGGGACTGTATTTATACAGATCCCAATGGTCGTCGGGAAATAGCTGGTAGATATCCCTTCCCTGCACTAAATGGTAAAAGGAGAATTTAAAGATCCGGAAATTGTTGTAGTCGATATAGGGTCGCCCGCCCGGGACATAGATCTTCGGACCCGCCAGCAGCCCCTGCGCCGCAGCAATAACGGATATCCCCACATAAGCGAAAAGTACGATCGAAAGACTTTTGGATTGCCAGGTGCGAAGAAGATCGGCTTTGGTCAGATTCATGGTATCGTAATGTGAATGCGGTTTTTAATTATTATACGCGGCCATACCGGCGCAGTCGCAATCTTTTTCTACAGGCACCCGCAGCAGACCGGCAAAATACCGGTAATACCCGATCCTGTCTTCCCGATCCTTCCGGATGGCCGCGAGCCGGCTATTGCATTCGACATTGCCATTGATGATATTGATCGTCATCCCAAACCCCGGCCGCCTTCCCAGCCGGCGATCTTTCGCATCCGGTTGCCATTGCCCGGTCATCACGGCATGGCAGGAAGGCTCGGTATCTTCCGCTCTCATCCAGAACCAGATTGCCGTCCGGAAGGCAATCACCCCATCCTGACTCACCAGCTCCGGATGCGCCAGCAGGGGCAATCCAAGGTCTGCTCCGGCCTGTCCGTAATTATAGGGGTAACTCAGCTGGATCGGCCCTCTTCCATAATATGTCTTTCCCGGCAGCGCCCGGTATGGACCGCCGTCGCTCGTATTGTATTGCTTGCAGTGGCCATCCTGGCAACCCAGCTCTTCTGTATAAAACAGTCCCCAGGCATAAGCCCCGCCGGGCGATCCGGCGCCGCCGCCAGTCGTCTCGTGAGCTGACTCGGCAAAAAATGCTGCCAGTTCACGCCGGCGTGTGACAGTATCCCCTTCCCCGGCAAACAACGGGTAGCCCGCAGCTGCCTTGATCAGGGCTTCATAACTGTATAAGGGATGATGATGCGGGAACCAGCTTTCATACTGAGCTTTGGTGACCAGTGAAGAAAGACCTGCCTCCACTGTCCGGCCCGAAGATCGCCCGAACAGCGAAGGCAGTCCCATCGCTAACAGCAAAAGATAAAATCGCATTACCCAAATTAGGCAAATTCTACCATTTTTCGTCTCCCTCACTCCGGTTGACCCGGAAGGGAAAAGCGGTATCTTCAGGTGAATGTTTTTCCTGTTTCGGCTCCGGGCGTTTCGGCTCCGGACGCTTTACTTCCTCATGACGCTTCACTTCTTCGTTTCTCTTCACTTCCTCATTTCGCCTGACCTCCGGCCTTTTGACCTCCAGCCGCTTGATTTCCGGCTGCCCGGTTCCTGCGGGCTCCGGCTGTCTTTCTCTTGCGGGCATCGGCTGCGCCGGCCGTTCCCTGCGCTGTTGACCGGCCCCATTGCCGGAACCGTTGCCGGCCCCGTTGCTATTGCGGCCTCTGTTTCCGTTTCCGGACCCAGACTGCTCCCGGCGTCCACTGCCGGAACCGCCGGACTCCCGGCGTCCATTACCCGATCCATTCCTGCCGCCGGCAGGAGTGGAAACAACTATGGGTGCCCGGTAGGATACGGAAGCCTGCATGACATGCGGATGGTCTTCCACTACCGGTATCGCCCGGGCAATCAATTTCTGAATATCCTGCAGGAATTCTTTTTCTTCCTGGTCGCAAAAAGACAAAGCGATACCGCTGGCGCCGGCCCTGCCGGTCCTGCCGATGCGATGTATATAGGTCTCCGGCACGTTCGGCAACTCGAAGTTGATGACATGCGTCAACTCGTCTATATCGATGCCCCTGGCAGCGATGTCGGTTGCCACCAGTATCCGCGTATGCCTGCTTTTAAAATTCTCCAGGGCGCGCTGCCGGGCATTCTGTGATTTGTTGCCGTGGATGGCTTCCGCCCGGATGCCCGCCCTTACCAGGCCCTGGGCAACTTTGTCGGCGCCATGCTTGGTCCGTGTAAAAACCAGCGCCGTAGGAATGGCACTGTCTTTAAGGATATGCAGCAAAAGAGACCGCTTATCTTTTTTTTCTACGAAATACAGCGATTGCTGTACCGTCTCGGCCGTGGTGGATTCAGGGGTGACCTCCACCTTCAAGGGGTTGACGAGAATGGTGTTCGCCAGTTTCTGGATCTCCGGGGGCATCGTAGCGGAAAAAAACAGGGAGTGCTTTTTTGGCGGCAGCTTCGCCAGCACCTTCCGGATATCGTGAATGAAACCCATGTCCAGCATCCTGTCCGCTTCATCCAGTACAAAATACCGGATATGCTGCAGGTTGACATAACGCTGGTCGATCAGGTCGAGCAGCCTGCCCGGCGTAGCGACCAGGATGTCCACCCCCCGCTGCAAAGCCTGCACCTGCGATTGCTGCGGCACGCCGCCGAAAATAACGGTATGCTTCATCCCCGTGAATTTACCGTAAGCACCAAAACTTTCATCGATCTGAATAGCCAGCTCACGGGTAGGCGTAATGACTAAAGCCCGGATAGGACGGGGCCCCCCGGGGCGGGTCTCTTCCTTAAGACCCGCATTATCTTCACATAATAATTGCAATAAGGGAAGCGCAAAAGCTGCTGTCTTGCCCGTGCCGGTCTGCGCACAGCCTAAGAGGTCTTTTCGGTCAAGGATGATCGGTATAGCCTGTTCCTGGATAGGCGTAGGGATGGTGTATCCCTCATTATCCAAAGCCTTTAACAAAGGCTCAATGAGATTGAGATGTTTGAATGACAAAATAATTACTATTTAAATTGTAAAAAGCCGATCTACACAGCAATATCCTTCAGGAGTTATAACAGAAGGTTGTCACGAAAGTGGATAGAAAGGAGTATAACGGGTGCAAAGGTAGGGGTTTTCGGCGAGCTAAAAAAAAGATGATTTTTATAAATTTTTGTGGTCTTTTTAGGCCGCACTTAAAAAAATCTCCCTATATTTGTTCTCGTTAACGGTTTCGAAGATACCAACCCCCTGGTTAAGGCTTTTAAATGGTTGGACCGGTGACCGGATCGGTAGGTTATTGCAAGCTTGCCGCCGTCCGGGCCGAATTATTAGTAGCACGGATTGGCTATAATAACTTTTTATATCAAGTTTTTAAGTTTGGTTGGAACAGCAAGGACACAGTTCTTACGGGCACCCTGTTTCTACAGGTGCGCCCAATAGGATAAGGTTTAAAGAGCCGCCTCATTTCTATGAGACGGCTTTATTTTTTTGGCCCGGCGCACTCAGAAAAAACTAATGTAAAACTGCCCCTCTATCTCATAATAATAGGAATGTTCCTGCCGGGAAAACCGGATCGGAGCCCCCAATTCCTTTAATACTTTGAGATATTCATAAAGACTTCGCTCGGAAATACCCATCTTTCGGGCAAATTCAGGGGGAGACCCTGTTTTTTTTCTTCTGATAAATTGGTCGAGCTGCTGGAGAAGGTTAAGATATTGTTTCATGATAGTAAAATTAATTACTACGTCAACAGGCCCTACCCAATAAAAATAAGGTCAGTAAAAGTACAGGAATTCGCTATCGCACCCATAGCGGAGTGCAGAAATATCGACAGTGTAAGAGATAATACTGATTTCCCCGCAGTATCAGATCATCATCCGAAGCGGTTCCTCCAAAAGACTCTTTACCGTTTGCAGGAAGGCAGACCCCGTCGCCCCATCCACCACCCGGTGATCACAGCTCAGCGTCAGCTTCATCACATTCCCCGGCACCACCGCGCCATTCTTTACAACAGGCACCTGCTGAATGGCGCTGACCGCCAGAATACAGGAATTCGGTTGGTTGATGATCGCCGTGAATTCGTCCACGCCAAACATGCCCATATTGGAAATAGTGAAAGTACTTCCTTCCCATTCGGCCGGCTGTAGCTTCCTGCTCTTGGCCCGCGCCGCCAGATCCTTTACTTCGGCCGCAATCTGCGCCAGCCCTTTTGTATCCGCAAACCTCACCACCGGCACCACCAACCCATCCTCGATGGCTACCGCCACCCCGATGCTCACATGATGATTGACCCGGATCTGGTCATTCCCCAGCCAGCTGCTATTGACCGCCGGATGCTGCTTCAACGCAACAGCCACCGCTTTTAGCACGATATCATTAAAGGAGATCTTTACAGGAGCGACTTCATTGATCCTGACCCTGCCTTCCACCGCTTTGTCCATATCGATCGACATCGTGACATAAAAGTGCGGGGCCGAAAATTTACTTTCCCCAAGACGTCTCGCTATCGCCTTGCGCATCTGCGAAACGGGAATATCCTCATAGCTCACCTGTCCTGCCGGTGCGGCAGGAGCCACAGGTCTGCCACCGGGTGCGGGTTGCGAAGCTCCGCCAGCGGCCGTCGTGCCGGGAGTATAGCTGTCCACATCCTTTTTGATGATCCGGCCATTGTCGCCGCTGCCGGCTATCTTCCTGATATCGATGCCCTTTTCCGCTGCCAGCTTCTTAGCCAGCGGGGAGGCTTTTATCCGGCCATCGGCGCTGCCAGACAGCTCGCTATGCGCCACTTCGCCTGCCGTCGCCTGCCCGCCCGTCCCCGCCGTTGCGGAGACCTGCGCCGCTGCTGCCGCCGGTTGCGATACCCCTGCCGCCACCGGCGCCGCTACCCCTCTGTTTTTTGAAGCGGCGACAATCTTTTCCAGCTGTACTTTCTTCTCATCCCCGATCACGGCCAGCAAGTCATTGACAGCAATCTTCTCTCCTTTCTGCGCACCGATATACAATAATTTCCCCTCTTTATAACTTTCCAGCTCCATCGTCGCCTTATCCGTCTCGATATCCGCCAGGATATCCCCCTTTTTCACCGAATCCCCTACCTTCTTATGCCAATCCGCAATCACCCCCTCCGTCATCGTGTCGCTCAGCCGTGGCATCAGGATCACTTCCTCCTGTTTGGATAAATCCAGGCCCGCGGGTGCACCTGATCCCACAGAAGCTGCGGCCGGTGCAGCCGCGGCCGGTGCAGTTGCCGCAGCCGCCGTATTGGACCCTCCGGATGCCGGCGCGGATGCCTTTCCACCACCGCCCCCTTTTAGCAGCGCTCCAATATCTTCGCCGGGAGCGCCGATAATAGCCAGCAGGTCATTGACCTGTATTTTGCCGCCTTTGTCCGTCCCGGTATATAATAAAGTACCATCTTTATAGCTTTCCAGGTCCATCGTCGCTTTGTCCGTTTCCACTTCCGCCAGCAGATCGCCTTTTTTGACGGAATCGCCTACCTTCTTGTGCCAGGCAGCGATCACTCCTTCCGTCATCGTATCGCTCAACCGGGGCATTAAAATAACTTCAGCCATAACGCATTGTCTTGTTTGGATAGAAAAAAAATCTGCGGGAAATGCGCCGTCAGATAATATAGCGCATTTCCCGCAAAACGCTAATGTCTGACCTATCGGTCGAGCCGGCCGAAGGCCGGCTCCGTAAATCGAGCCGTGAAATTAAGACAAAAATGTGATTCGCCGCCCGCTATACTACTTTTACGTTCCCTGTCCGCTTCAGTACACCCCAGTGCTGCAACTCGCCTTTCAACGCCCGCCGCACCGCCCTGAACAGTACCAGCCAGGTCAGCCAACGCCAGATCAGTCGCTGCGGGATCAGCCACAGCAGCCGGGTCAGTCTTTCCCGCTCAAAGCAAAAGGCCAGTAACGCAACCAGCAGGTCAACCAGCATAAAGACCAGGTAATAACCCCCGATCTTCGACGCATTGCCGGTCATTAACCCGACGATCATAAAAAAGTCGGCCAGCGGAATGACAAAAGGAATAATATATTGAAAGATCAGGATATTGGGCAGCGCAGCATAACCCAGCCACCGGTATTTCCAGTTCAGCAACGCATCCCGATTCTTCCAGAATGTTTGCATCACCCCATAGCTCCAACGGAAACGCTGCTTGAAGAACTGCTTTAGCGTCTCCGGCGCCTCCGTCATGGCAATGGCCAGGTTGTCGTTCTCCACCGTATAGCCGCACCGAAGGATCCGGATCGTCAGATCACAATCTTCCGCCAGCGTATCCGTCGTAAAACCACCGGCCTCTTCGATCGCCCGTTTCCGAAAGGCACCGATAGCACCCGGCACCACGGTAATGGCATTCAGATAGGCAAACGCCTTGCGGTCGAAATTCTGACTGCTGATATATTCTATGGCCTGCCAACGGGTCAGCAGATTCACCTGGTTGCCGACCTTGACATTGCCCGCCACCGCTCCGACAATACCCATCCCCGCAGTCTCACCTGATCTCCCTCCCTGCTTCAGCCGGTAGCCTTTATTATCCCCAAAATGCATGACCAGCCGCGACACGGCATCCGGCAGCAGCTTGGTATCCGCATCGATACAGATCACATATTCGGCCTCGGACCGGCTGATACCATAATTTAACGCCGAAGCCTTTCCGCCGTTCGGCTTCGAATAGACCTTGACTTTCGGATTATCGGCAAAGGCCTGGGTTACCCGTTCATAGGTCGCATCCACACTGCCATCATCGACAAAAATGACCTCGAAATTGGGATAGTCTCCGTTTAAAAGGCTTTCAACGGAACCAATCGCATTCACTTCTTCGTTATAGGCCGGCACAATAATGCTCACCAGCGGAGCGCCCACCCCTTCGGGCGTCCACCAGGCCGCCAAAGCATATTTTTTCTCCCGGAAAAATTCCTTGGTGGCAATAAAGGCAATAAACAGCACCCGGCCCACCGACAGGAGCATGAAAACGACAAACGTCGAAAAAAGAATATGACTGCTCCAATAGCCAAGCTCCGCAAAATAATAGTTGACCTGCAACAGGTAATAGCCACTGCCCTTCGGCACCGGCGGCATCATCTCATCCCTCGTCTTTCCCAGGATGTCCGCCACCGTGGTAAAATGGAATCCCCGCTTCTGGAAATATTCGATGATCCGGGGCAAAGCCTCTACCGTCGACTCCCGGGTATCGCCACCCGCGTCGTGCAGCAGGATAATATTGCCGCTAAGCCCCGCCTTCGTCATCTCATCTTTACGCCGGATCGTCCTGTCTATAATGCTGTCCGCCGTCACATCGGGCTCCCAGTCCAGGGGATCGATGGACTCCCCGATATCCAGGTAATTTTGTTTGCGGGCGATAGCGACAGGGATCAGCTCCTCCCATTTCTCCGGCTCGAAATCCGCATTGTACGGGGCCCGGAACATGATCGTCGACCGCCCCGTGATACACTCGATCAGCAACCGGGTGGACTCCATCTCCAGGATCGCCCTCCGCTGGCTGACCTTTGCAATATTGGGATGCGTAAACGTATGATTACCGATCTCATGCCCTTCCTTAAATTCACGCTTTACGATCGGGATATTGTTTTCCGCGTTGATGCCGATCACGAAAAAAGTGGCCGGCACATGATATTTACTGAGAATATCCAGTATCCGGGGAGTGTAATTCGGGTCCGGACCGTCATCAAAGGTCAGCACCAGCTTGGTGGAATCCTGCGTCCCGTATTTGCGGGCTACAAACCTCGAAGGCAGACTGTCATAGGTCTCTTCACTAATGAGCATTTCCGCTGTGTCCACCTCCGGCGTTATCCGGCCATTGGTCGGCGTAGCAATGATATCCAATACCTCACCCGTTCCTTCGTAGTCGACAAAATCCGCGTTTGCCTTCGCATCTACCTTGCTGAAAGCGGTAAAATCAAAATGCCGCATCGCCAACTTTCGCATGTCCTGGTCATAAAAATACCATACCCGTGGGTCCTCATCCCCCAACCGCCAGAGGGCTGTTCCGGCAAGCCCATATTCCGTCGCGAACCGCAGAGCGTTGTAGATAGTCGCCGCATCGGTAAATTGCACCTGGTGCCTGACATTGTCCTCATCGTCATAGTCATACTTGAGGTTATAGGAATCATTGTCAAAGTCGATCGTGGCTTCCTCGTCTTTGGCCGTAAATAAGGCTTCCTGGTAACTCACCGTCCTGGCCGACATCTCCTTGCCCAGCCGCCAGTCATATCCATAGGCGGCCATGGCCAGGATCAGTTTCTGGATGGGGATGTTTTTGACGGCGGCATCCACGGCCCCTTCGATCCATTTCTGATGCGCGATCGGCCCGGGACCCGATGCATCCGAATACTGGTCATAAGCCATCAGGAAAATATAATCGTTGTATTTCGACAGTTCTTTAAAGTTGTAGTCCTCATTGAATGGAATGACGTCCTGGGTTACCAGCAGATGCATGGCATGAAGGCGCTCATACAGGTCTTTCTGAAACTCAACGAGCTTTTCATTGTTTTTTTCCTGCAACTCTTCGAAATCCACATTCACCCCGATGAAATCGTCTTTTACCAGGATCCTGATCACCTGGTCGATCAGCTTTTGCTTTTTTACCGGGTCATTGATGATCCGGTGCACCGCATCACCTCTGAATACTTCCTTATAATTGTTGGAAAGAATGGGCAGGATCTTGACACCCGATTTTTTCATGACGGCCCAGGCCCGGGGATCGATATCCGTAGTGACGGTATCGGCCGTAGGATCGATAAAGATCCATTCCGGGATCACAAGGTTCATCTTGTCGATATACTGCTGCAGGGATAAAAATGACTGGGCATCCCAATCTACATAAAACGCCGCCCGGATACCCGTCGGGAATTTGGTAAACGACCGGAAGTTGGTATCTATTTTGGCCGGGACTAAGCCAATACGGTCCGAATCCCTTTTTGACTGGCCGGGAAAGGCGCCGCCATGATAGGGCACTTTTTCGTTGATGTATTTCCGGAAACCGCCATACTGCTCGATCAGGCTGTTCTTAAACAGGAATGTACGGCCCGTGTCAAGTACCTTTTTATAGAGCTGGCTCTGCTCTTTGATCCGGGGCAGCGCCGGCGTATAGTTCCGGCGAATGGCAATATAGAAGATAACGATACCCAAGACCAGGAAAAGGAGAAAGATCCTCCCTCCCCATTTTAGCTTTTGCCAGCGGCCCGTCGAATTCGTCTGGAAAATCTGTCTTTTTAAAGTTGGTGTCGTGTTACCGTTCATAGATGCGTATTGGCAAAATTCCCGCCAATAGGTTATATATACAAGGTCAAAGGTATGTTTTAACTATATTTTGCAGCCCGCTGCTCATCATGTTACAGCCTGCTGCCCGCTCACTGTCAATACCTGCTGCCCTCCTCACCTTAATAGTCGAGCTCCAGCCGCAGCCGGTCCTTTAGCTCTTTCACCAGCGGATACTGATCCGCGATCTGTATAAATTGCTCCCGTTTGTTTAACGGCTTGTCCGCTGGCTCCTCCTGCGATACTTTTTCTTCTACAACCACCGTAAAAGAGATGGCCTTGTTGGCAAACACCTGCTGCAAATGATCCGACAGGTTCCGCTTTTCCTGCTCGATAAACTTTTGTTCCAGATTATTATTCGTCGATACTTCAAAAGAATGGGCATCGATAATCCTCAATGTCGCCAGTTCGAGACTCTGCACCGCCGGATTCCTGTTCTCCCGCAGATAATCGGCGTATTGCTGCCAGGCCCGGTGAAGCGCTTCTACATCCAGCGCCACGCCGCCACCTTCTTCCTTATTTTGCGAACGGTCGGCAAACTGTTGCCGGATCTTTGATAAAGATCCAAGCCCTCCGGCTTTGCCTCCGGGCTCACCCCTTTGACCGGCAGGGACCGTCTCCCCGGTGGCTTTCTCCACAACCACCGTCTCCCCAACCGCCGTTTCCGCCGCCCCGGCTGCGTTCTCGATCAGCAGTTTCGCCCCCTTGTTTTTCTCCCCCCTTGGCGCCAACTCCATCGCCGGGATATTCCGAAAAGATACCGGCCTTAAGGACTCAGGCTGTTTCTTTTTATCTTCTGCTCCCCCCGCTGCTACCTGCATAGCCTGTGCCAGGTAACATAGCTTGATCAAAGCCAGCTCCACGTGCAGCCGTTTGTTACGGGCGGATTTATAATTGATCTCTGCTTCGTTGAGCACATTCAGTGCACTCACCAGATAAAGCGCGTCGACTTTTTTCCCCATGCTCACATACCGGTCTTTAAAACTTTCTACAGCCTCCAACAGGTTGGCCACCTTTTCGTCTTTGCAGACCAGCAGGTTGCGGATAAATTCCGCCAGCCCATTCAGCACCAGGTCCCCTTCAAAACCCTTCCGGTTGATATCGTCATAGATCAAAAGTGCTTCCGACAAGTCCTGCTGCTGCATGGCGTCCAGGACGCGGAAATAATAATCGGCATCCAGGATGTTCAGATGCTCCAGCGTGTTCTTGTAGCTGAGCTCGCCATTGGTAAAGCTTACGATCTTGTCCAGGATACTCAAAGCATCCCGCATACAGCCTTCGCTTTTCTGCGCGATCATCTGCAACGCAGCCTTCTCTGCCCGGATCCCTTCCTTTCCGCAGATTTCCTCCAGATGCCCCACCGTGTCCGCCGAAGTGATCCGCTTGAAATCGAATATCTGGCAGCGCGACAGGATCGTAGGCAGAATTTTGTGTTTTTCCGTCGTCGCCAGGATAAAAATAGCATAGGGCGGCGGCTCTTCCAATGTTTTCAGAAAGGCATTGAAAGCCGAGGTACTGAGCATGTGCACCTCATCGATAATATATACTTTGTATTTGCCGGCCTGCGGGGCAAAGCGGACCTGCTCCACCAGCGTCCGGATATCATCTACGGAATTATTGCTGGCGGCATCCAGCTCGTGAATATTCAGCGAAGTGCCTTCATTAAAAGAAACACAGGAACGACAGTGATTGCAGGCCTCCCCCGCGGGGCTTACATTCTCGCAATTGATGGTTTTTGCCAATATCCGGGCACAGGTCGTCTTTCCAACCCCCCGCGGGCCGCAAAATAAAAAAGCATGCGCCAACTGCCCGTTCTTTATGGCGTTTTTCAGGGTAGTGGTAATGTGCGACTGCCCCACAACCGTCGAAAAATCCTGAGGCCTGTATTTTCGGGCAGAAACGATAAATTTATCCATTATTGAGCTCCTGTGGCAAACCTACAGTAAATACCAAAGCAGGCAATGCCCTCTTTTCCTATCTTTAAAAAAATATGCCGAAAAATTTGGAATATTTACATTGTTAAGTAAATTTGCATTGTTAATAACATGGGAATACAGGAAAGAAAAGAAAAGCAGAAGCTGGAGATCCGGAAACTGATCCTGGACGCCTCCATAAAACTATTTATCGAGGAAGGTTTTGGCAATGTCACCATCCGGAGGATAGCCGACCTTATTGAATACAGCCCTACTACCGTATACCTGTATTTCAAAGACAAGGATGAGATATTGGCAGCCTTGCATGACATTGGGTTTCAGAAGATGGCGGAGTTTAACAAAAACCTGGCCTCCATCAATAACCCCTTGTTGCGATTGCATAAAATGGGCGAGAATTATCTCTACTTCGGGATGGGAAACCCCGAATTCTATGACCTGATGTTCATCCTGGACGAGCCGATGAAAAAGCTGGCGGGACCGGAATGCGAATGGTTGCCCGGTGATGCGGCCATCGGCGTGCTCAAGGCCACGGTGACCGAATGCATGGAGAAGGGCTACATCGCCAAGGGGGATCCCCACGTGGTAAGCCTGTCCATCTGGAGCTTTGTCCATGGACTGGTTTCCCTGGCTATCCGTGACCGAATGGAGAAGTTTGTGACCCAAAAGGAAATGTTGCTGCCGGTAATGAAAGAATCGCTAAACTGGTTCGTGAATAACCTGGAAAACACCGGAAACAAATAAGAACCACGCTGCTGCCGTACCCGATGCCCAAAAGGGCGTTTTTTTTACCTGATTAATGAACATTGTTAATATAATTTACTTAACACACAAACAGAACGTTATGCCAAAACATCCCTTCCTGTTACTGCTCGCAGGGTTGCTGTTCCTCCAAAGTCTCCCGGCACAGAACCCGTCCCCGGCAGCCCCCTCATCCCCCGTTCTGGAGGAGTACATCCGCACCGGCCTGGATAGCAACCTGGCCCTCCACCAACGCAATTTCGACCTGCAAAAAGCACAGCTCGACCTTCGCCGCGCAAAAAGTCAGTTTTTCCCGCAGGCGACATTCAGCTCCCAATATACGCTGGCAGATGGCGGCCGCACACAAAGCGTTCCCGTCGGAGACCTGCTCAACGGCGTTTACTCGACGCTCAATCAATTGACAGGCTCCAATAAATTTCCCCAGGTGGCCAATCAATCCATTCAGTTTCTGCCTGATAATTTCCAGGATACCAAAATGGAAGTATCCCTGCCCATACTCAATACGGATCTGCTGCACAATAAAGAAGTCACCGCAGAAAGGATCAACGGCAGCGCGGCCGATCGCGACATCTACAGCCGCGACCTGGTCCGGACGATCCGCCAGGCCTATTATCAATACCTGCAGACAGGAAAAGCGATAGAGATCTATGGGATAGCCTTACAACTGGCCAAAGAGAACAGACGCGTCAGTGAAAAATTTGTAGAAAATCATATGGCTACCCGCGAGATCGTCCTGCGCGCCCAGGCCCAGGTCAGCCAGGTCGAGTCCTCCCTCATCGAGACCCGGAATAATCTCCGAAACGCCGCCGCCTGGTTTAATTTCCTGCTCAACCGGGGGCTCGAGACCCCTGTATCGACCGATTCTTTGCTCATGACGGACCCCTTTTCCGACAGCTCCATCACTTCCGGCCCCAATGCCCCTTCCGCCAGCCCCACAGCCACCCCAGCGATCACCGCCGCAGCCCCCTTTTCCCCAAACCGCGAAGAGTTTAACCGGCTTAACAGCTGGCAGCGCATCCTCGAATCCGACCTCAAATGGGACCGCGCCTATCTCATCCCAAAGCTCAACGCCTTTTACGATGTCGGTTTCCAGGGCTTTGGCGTCCACTTTAACAGCTCCCAGTTCTATCAGCTGGCCGGCGTTCAATTGATTTGGCCCCTGTTTAAAGCAAATGATAATAAATACAAGATCCGGCAAGCCATCATCGATATCCGGTCCGTACACGACCAATACCAACAGCTAACAGAGCAGCTCAACCTTGAACAGGAAACCGCTGTCAACAATTATTATTCGGCCCTCGAAGCCCTGCACGCCCTGGCCGATGAAGTCGGCAGCTCCCTGGAAACCTATCGGCTGGCCGAACGACGCTTCGATGAAGGGCAGGCTTTACAAATCGAACTCATCGATTCCCGTAACCAGATGACCAACGCCGAAATCCGCTATTCCCTCGGCCGGCTGGCCATATTGAACAGGGCCGCAGACCTCGAACGCGTAACGGCATCTTATCCCATCAACAACCGGAAATAACAAACATATGAATACGCAACTGCTAAAAACACTCCGATTCCCGCTCGCCGCGATCCTGGCCTTCGCCCTGGTCCGGTGCAGCGACAACCAGGCCGCCGTCACGCCCGCCAAAAGCTCGCTAAAAACGTCCGCGGCTGACGCCCCGGCAACCAAACGGCAGGCGGGGCCATCCGAAGATCCCATCCCGGTCCGCCTGCAACCGGTGGTGATCAGCCGCCAGAGCCGCCTCCTGCAATACTCCGGGCTGATCGCTTCCAATGCGGAAGCCCACCTGTCTTTTAAGATCGGCGGCATCATTTCGAAGATCTATGTACAGGAAGGAGATCATGTCGCTGCGGGCCAATTGCTGGCAACCCTCGATCTGACCGAAATCGACGCGCAGGTACAGCAGGCGGCACAGAATGTGGAAAAATCCCAGCGCGACGAGAGCCGCCTTACCAACCTCTATCGCGACACCGTCGCCTCGCTGGAGCAGCTGCAAAATAGCCATACCCAGCTGACAGTCGCCACCGAAGCCCTTCATATCGCCCGCTTCAACCGCCAGTATGCGCAGATCCGCGCCGCCACCAGCGGTATCGTCCTGCAAAAAATAGCGAACGAAGGAGAATATGTCGCCGCCGGCGCCGCCGTGCTTGTTTTCAATGGCACGGACAACAATGACTGGGTAGTCCGCTTCGGCGTATCCGACAAAGACTGGGCGGTCCTGCATAAAGGTGATAACGCCAATGTCGGCATCGACGCATATCCCGATCATCGCTTTTCCGGCGTGATCACAAAGCTGGCCGGGGGCGCAGACCCCAATAACGGTACCTACGCCGTCGAAGTCACCGTGAAGCCTGCCGGACACAAGCTCGCTCCAGGCCTCTTCTGCTCCCTGCAATTGCAGCCGGCGGCCGGCAGATCCTACGCCTTGATTCCCGCATCGGCACTCACCGAAGGAGAAGGATTGGCAGGGTTTGTCTACACCCTGAATGAAGATAAAAGGACCGTCAGAAAAATCCCCGTGCATATCGCCTTTTTCCAGGATGACCGGATTGCCATCAGCAGCGGCCTGGATAGCGTGCAAGAGGTGATTGCTGACGGAGTAGGATACCTGACGGAACGATCCATCGTAAAGGTGCAAAATGTCAACCCATAAAATAATCATATGAAGACCTCCCAGCCAACCGCCACCTCCGGCTCTCCCCGACAGCAGCGCGGGCTCACCGGATTCGCCGTCCGGAACTATCAATTCACCCTCATCGTCTTCGTCATGCTGGCGGCCATCGGCATCAACTCGCTGTTGAACATGCCCCGGGGTGAGGACCCCGACACCGAAGCGCCTTCTTTTTCCGCCATCGTCATCTACCCCGGCACCAGTCCAAAAGATATGGAAGAGCTGGTCGTCAACCCGATGGAAAAACGGTTCAATGCCATGGACGATATAAAACGCATCCGCTCCACCATCGACGACGGCCTGGCCGTCGTACAGATCGAGTTCAAATATGAAACGGATCCGGATAAAAAGTACCAGAACGTGATCCGCGAAGTGGACGCCGTCCGCGGCGAACTACCCCCGGATATCCTCCCCATTACTATTCAACGTTTCTCCCCCTCCGATGTCAATATCCTGCAGGTTGCGCTGGTCAGTGAAACCGCCCCTTACAAAGACCTGCAGGAATGGAGCAAGCGGCTGAAAGATAGATTGGAGAAGATAAAGACACTCAAGAACGTCGATAACTGGGCCTTTCCGCAACAACAGGTGCGCGTCTCGCTCAACCTGGAAAAAGTAGCGCAAAACAGGATCCCGCTCAATACCATTCTGCAGGCTATCCGCGGAGAAAACGTGAATACCCCGGGTGGCAGCATCGACATGGGCTCCCGGAAATTCAATATCAAAACCAGCGGTGACTATAAATCCATCGATGAAATTAAGAATACGATCGTCAGCAGCGCAGGAGGAAAGATCATTTATATAAAGGATATCGCGGATGTGGATTTTAATTACGAAGAGCAAAGCTATATCGGCCGGCTGAACGGCAAAAGATGCGTTTTCGTGACCGCCAGCCGCAAATCCGGGACAAATATTTTCGCAGTAGACAAAGAAATGGAGCCCGTGCTCGATAAATTCAAGTCGGAACTGCCTCCTGATATCACCTATGAGAAAAGCTTTAACAATGCGCAAAGCGTCCGGACCCGCCTGGGACATTTCACCAGGGACTTTGCCATCGCCATTTTCCTCGTGCTGCTCACCCTGCTGCCCCTGGGACCCCGCGCCTCCCTCGTGGTCATGATCTCGATCCCCCTGTCCCTGCTCATCGGCCTGTTCCTGCTTGATCTCTTCCACTTTACGATCAATCAGCTCAGCATTGTCGGAATGGTCGTGGCGCTCGGCTTGCTCGTCGATGACAGCATTGTTGTAGTGGAGAATATCGAACGCTACCTGCGGCTTGGGTACTCGCGTAAGGAAGCGGCCATCGCCGCCACCCGCCAGATCGGTCTGGCCGTCCTCGGATGTACCGGCACGCTCATCTTCGCCTTCCTACCGCTCATGTTCCTGCCGGAAGCCGCCGGAGACTTTATCCGCAGCCTGCCCGCCGCCGTCGTCACAACCGTACTGGCTTCCCTGTTCGTGTCCCTGACGATCGTGCCCTTCCTCTCCAGCCGTATCCTCAGCGCACACGAGCATCCCGAAGGGAATCTTTTCCTACGCGGCCTCCGGCGGCTGATCAACGGTTCCTATCGCCGCCTGCTCCACGGAGCGATCGCCCGGCCCGTACTGACCCTGCTGGTGGCCCTGGGCATTTTCATCGGCTGCCTGCTACTGATACCCCGCGTGGGATTCAGCGTTTTCCCCGCTTCGGAAAAACCGATGTTCCTGATCAACATTCAGACCCCGCTGGGTACCAGCCTCACGACCACGGATACCACCGCCCGCTGGGTCGAAAGACAGATCGATCATCTCCCCGGTCTGAAGAACTACGCCACCAACGTGGGCCGCGGCAACCCCCGTATTTATTATAATGTTATCCCGCAGAACGAAGTCAGCAACTATGCCCAGATCTTTGTCCAGCTGAATGAAACAGCTTCCGAAAGGAAAAGACAATTGATCGATTCCCTTCGCCAGCGGTTCAGGGATTACCCCGGCGCAAAGATTGAAGTCAAGGACTTCGAACAAGGTCCGCCCATCGAAGCCCCAATCGCTATCCGTCTCTTCTCCGAAGACCTGGACACCCTCCGCAGCCTGGCCTTCCGCGTAGAAGACCTCCTGAAAAAGACCGAAGGCACTATCTATGTCAACAACGACCTTACCACCCTCAAAACCGATATCAAGGTGAAGGTCAACAAGGAAAAGGCCGGTATCCTCGGCGTCCCCACGGGTGAGATCGACCGGACAGTCCGCCTGGCCATTACCGGTCTGGACATTGGTAAATTCCGGAAGGATAATGATAAGGATAACGATTATAACATCAATGTATGCCTGCCCCGCGGTCCGCACCAGACCCTGGCGGCGCTGAATAAAGTCTATGTCAACTCCTATACCGGCACGGCTGTTCCGCTGAGCGAGCTGGCTACCATTCAATTCCAAAGCTCACCGACCAGCATCAACCACTATGATAAAGACAGATATACTACCGTCACCGCCTTTGTCCGCAACGGCTATAACACGACCCGCGTCACCGAAGGCGTCCTCAAAGAGCTGGAAAAGATCGGTTTCCCAAAAGGCGCCGGCTATATGGCAGCCGGCGAGGTGGAAAGCAAACAGCAGAGCTTTGGCGGTCTTGGCCCGATTATCCTCCTTACTATTTTCGGTATCCTGGGTATCCTGATCCTCGAATTCAAAACTTTCCGCGGCACCCTGATCGTGCTTTCCGTCGTACCCCTTGGCATCATCGGCGCCGTGCTGATCCTGCTGGCTACGGGTAACACCTTTTCCTTTGTCGCTGTCATCGGCATCATTGCCCTGATCGGTATCGAAGTAAAGAATTCCATCCTGCTCGTTGATTATACCGATCAGCTGCGGAAGGGCGGAATGGGTCTTGATGAGGCCATCCAGGAGGCAGGGGAGACCCGCTTCAT
>Ga0206963_10177_pt1 | contig 21292 bp, 20 predicted proteins | sample Alteio_BWOrgHeat_28_FD_152958 | JGI IMG/M metagenome (GOLD analysis project Ga0206963, IMG submission 152958) | Enriched cells from forest soil in Barre Woods Harvard Forest LTER site, Petersham, Massachusetts, United States -... | ecosystem: Environmental > Terrestrial > Soil > Temperate forest >... | reverse complement strand
GTATCTTGGAGCTGAATAAAGAGCCGTTTTCCCTTCGAATGAAGAAAATCGAGATCCTTTTGGATCTCCCTAAAGTCATAGACGTCCTCCTCAGGTTCAAGTTCTTTCCATGCATACATGACTTGGGCGCCCTCGAGCTTTGGGGTATTCAGAAATCCCTTCTCTGACAGGCGCTCTCGGTCTCTTCCGAAATAGACGTAATTATGAATCTTGGTGACGGTCCCTGAAGCCTCCGCGCAAAGACCTACGATTACTATTGCTGTGGCAATGGCCCGCCTAACCCCACGGGGAGCAGCGCTCTCGCTCGTTCGGCATAGAAAGCTAACTTGCGAAAATCTTAGCCACTTCGGCATAGATTCGTTCCCCAGAAAATAACTTTGCTTTGCCGTTCCATGGAAAGAAGATACCGACAATACTTTCAATCTTCTGTTGAGTCGCTGGGAAGGAACGAAAGTCTCCCTTGTGGTGCCCCGTCAAAATGGCTTCTTCAAACACCCCCTGAGGGCCGATCGCAATATGCTGTAGCGTAAATTTGGCATCGGGAATGGCGGTAAGAAGTTCCTTATAGAACTGCGCCGCGCCAGCTTTTCCAACCCATACCAGCGCGGTGTTCACGATCTCATAACGGCAGTCGGCCGAGAGCGTGGTCAGAATGCCTTCGACATTTCGGTTATCCTCGTTAATGGAGTGGTGTTTCCAGAGATCTCTGATCTCGTGGTACTTCGCCTCATCGAATTCCATTCGGAAACTAGCCAAGACTTCGTCTTTACTTAAGGGAGCCATATTTTCACCTTTCTAGCCACGCCAAGGTACCAGCTGGCCTCGGCATTGCAAGCGAGTGGCCGTAGTCGAGCTCGTGCTTGCGCGGTTTACGGTAAGTGGGTACCTTTACCCGATGGTCACGACGTTACTCTTTGATCTCGACGGGACTTTGGTGGACACCGAAGAGATAGCTATTGCGGTTACCGCTCGTTATTTCAAAGCACGAGGGATTGCCGTTACGGATAGGGATCTTAAGATCTTAGTCGGTCACCCGTGGACACCGGCGGTAGCACATCTTTTAGAACGGTATCCTTTGCCGCTGTCGGCCACCCAGGTCGAAGGGGAACTTTTGGCCGATTATCGAAAGGAGCTCTTAGACCCCAAAATAGAGATCCCCGGAAGCAGCGAGGCTATTCGTAGGCTCGCTAACGACTATCGTCTCGCGCTAGTGTCGGGGTCTTATCGCAGCGATATTCTTCTTCTGCTTAATTCCCTTCAAATCATGCCCTACTTTTCTGTGATTTTGGGTTGCGAGGATTACCACGCCTCCAAGCCATCGCCGGTGCCCTACCAATCGGCCATGAAGGCCCTTAGCGTAAATTCCAAAGAATGTGTCGTTTTCGAGGACTCGTTTAGCGGACTACAATCGGCGAAGGCTGCGGGTATCAAAACGGTAGGGGTTCGGGTGGATAGCATTCCAGAGGGAGCGGCGCCGGCCATCACCATTCGCGACTTTCACAGTGTCTCCAAAACGTGGCTAGATTCCATCTTTAGAGACTGAGGTCCTTTTTTGACCCGCGCGAGATGTTTGGAAAACGTATCCGTGTTCATCAGATTAAGTGATCGATGGAGTCGATTCTCTGAGTACCGGTAGAAGTCGTCTGCCGGATTACCATTGGCATGCTGGATCATTCCCCAAAGAGTCCACAGCAGATCGCAGAGCGCTTGGTAAATGACCATTCGGCCCTCATCAAAAAGACTGATTTCGGTGGGCGTAAAATACGCTTCCAAGAGAGCTTGCACCTGAGGGGGTGAAAACTCGGCCTCTACGGCGAGATCGGCCAAATCCCACATGGGGTCGTTGTTCCCGGAATATTCCCAGTCGACGATATAAATGCGATCTCCCGTGTCGAGAAAATTTTCGGCGAGTGGATCACAATGGCATGGAACCAGAGGCACCTGATGTCTTAGAAGGGCTTGCTTTATTTCGCCTAGTCTTTGATATCCCGAGGCAAAACCATCAGGCACGGTACCTGCTTTCGAATCTAGAATGGCTTGGTATTGTTCGATCATCGTGAAGAGATCGAATCGGTTCTGGAAGCGCTGACTTTCCCGGTGAACCACCTTCATCGCCTTCGCCGCTCTATAAACTCGACCTAGATCCTTAAATGCGGAGGCCGATAACGTTTCGGCGTTGTCCAGAAACTCGCAAAGCTGTAATCCGGAGGTTTCATCGAAATACAGAACGGGAGCATTGATGCCGACCGCCGCAGTCGCCAGGGCGGCCTTTTTCTCCCATTGGCGATTGATATATTCGCTAGTATTTGGGCCGGGGACTCTTAGTACGTAGCGCCTATCCTGACTTTGGACGAGCCAATTGCTGTTCGTTAGGCCTCCCAAGCGGGAAGCGCTTTCGTCTCCTCGCAAAAACGGAGACAGCGATGGGTTGTCGTCCAGAAGTTTGTTGAGATCCAACTCCATTACGCCTTCAGTCTTTCATTTTTCGGATCGTAAGCGGCACCGTCGATTATTTCTGTTCCGCTAAAGTCTCCAAAGGCTTCGATTTGGAATTTGGCACCGGCGTTGACTAGCGCAACTGGAAGGTGAGCGTACCCGATACTTTTTCGGACACTGTATCCGTAGCCGCCGCTCGTCGTTATCGAGATCACCTTACCGTCATGAACGACCGGCTCGCTTCCGTATAGGGAGAGGGGTTTCTCACAGAGCAGAGTGTATAGCTTCTTGGTGACGCCGACCTCTTTCTGTCTGGCTAGCACGTCGCGCCCCATAAACTCGGGCTTTTGCAAATGGACTCTAAAGCCAAGGCCGGCCTCATAAGGCGTCGTGTCCGGAGTGATATCGGTTGACCAATAGAGATAGCGCTTTTCTAGTCGCAGCGAATCGATCGCTCGATAGCCAATATTTCTAATACCAAATTCTCCTCCAGCCTCTTCAAGAAGTTCGTAGACGTGCGAAGTATATTCGGTGGGGATATGAAGTTCCCATCCCAGCTCACCGACATAGCCGATACGAACGGCCAATACCGGCGCGGCGCCCAGGGTGATTTTCTGGCACGTCGAAAAAGCAAAGTCAGCATTCGCGACCGATTCTTCACAGATCTTTTCGAGTACGTTACGTGATTGAGGCCCGGTAAGGCCGATGACCGATCGTGACGACGTGCGATCTTCGATCCAGGTTCGTGAGGAATCTAGCAAATTCGTCTGGATCCAATGGCTATCGTGAGTGCCAAAGGCACTTCCGGTAACGAGATAGAATCGATTCTCGTCTAGGCGAGAGATCGTAACATCACATTCAATGCCGCCGCGTTCATTGCAAAGCTGGGTGTAGATCGTAGCCCCTATCTTCTTATCGATGTCAGAGACAGCGAGCCGTTGAAGCTCTTTCAGTGCTCCCGGACCAAGAATCTCAAATTTGCTAAAGGAAGACTGGTCGCTCAAAGCTACGGTAGTTCTTACCGCCTGGTGCTCGTCACCGACGGCGCTAAAATAGTTGGTATCGAAACGATTGAAAGAGCCGAGCTCTTGCTCCTGTTTTCCTGAAGGAGAAAACCAATTGGGCCTTTCCCAGCCGGCGCGCGACCCGTAAATAGCTCCCTTATCTTTGAGCGTTTGATAGAGGGGAGATCGGCGAACTCCTCTAACCGTGTGGTGCTCATCACCGGGAAATCTCATTTTGTAGTGTTTGCCATAGATCTCTTCGGCACGGCGGTACATGAAGTGTCGGGTGTTGTGATGGAAGCCAAATCGCCGGGTATCGCAGGGCCAAAGATTGAGTTCGGGCGAGCCGTCTACAATCCACTCGGCGATGGCCTTTCCGGCACCGCCCGCGGCGGCGATCCCATACAGAAAGCCAGAGGAGACGTAGAAGTTATCTAGCTCGGGAGATTTTCCCATGACAAAATCCCCGTCCGCGGAATAGGGGATAGGTCCATTAATCAGCTTTCGTACGCCTACCTCATTGATGATAGGGGTGCGTTTGGCAGCATTGAGACCTAAGGGTTCAAATCGGTCATAGTTTTCCGGAAGTAACTCCTGCGCAAAGGACTTTGGAATTCCCCGAGTGGCGAAGGCAATCGTGTCGTCTTCATAGCCGCCGATGGCAAGGCTATTGATTTCAGGTTTGTAATACACAAGATGATCCGGGTCTCGCATGGTCGGCATCCCTTGAGGGAAATTTGGGATGGTATCGGTCACGAGAAATTGATGTTCCACCGCAAACGCTGGTGTTCTGACCCCCGCCAGTTTGGAAACTTCATGCGCCCACATGCCAGCCGCATTGACGACCAGATCACACGTCCAAACTCCACCGGAGGTCGTTACCGATTCTACTTTTCGGTTCACCACTTTCATGGAGAGCACTCGCTCGCCCTCTACAATTTTCGCGCCCTTATCTCTGGCTCCTCGGGCTAGCGCTTGGCACACACTAGAAGGATCAATGTAGCCGTCTTGTGGCAAGAAGACCGCCGAGCGCACGCCTTCAAGGCTCATGATGGGAAAAAGTTTTTGTGCCTCTTGAGGCGAGAGCCAGTGGATTTCTAGACCAAAGCTCTTGGCCATGGTCATCATGCGCTTATGTTCGAGGTCTCGTTCCGCGGAGCAGGAGAGACGCAAGCCTCCGACGGGGTGCCAGTCACAGACCTGCCCGGTCTCTTTTTCCAGTTGATTATAGAGTTCGACCGAATCTTTCAGCATCCGGGTGGTATTTCGGGAGGATCGAAGTTGTCCGACTAGTCCTGCCGCATGCCAGGTCGCCCCGTGAGTCACTCCACTCTTTTCTAAGATGGTGACGTCCTTTTTTCCCATCCGTGTCAGGTGATAGGCAATGGAGCATCCGATGATTCCCCCGCCAATAATAAGAACTTCCGTGTGACGCCTGTTTTGTTCCGTAGTATCGAGCATTTCAACCCCTGGATAGCTGGACTCACCGCATTAATTTGAGTTACCCCAGACGATAGAAAAAGTCACTTGAGCTGTCCGGTAGGGATTGAGGATGCTCCCTATTCACCATTGAGAACCGTGAGCTGGGGTGGAATAGCTAAAGGGAGCCGCATTATGCCTGTGAAAAGAAAATTGAGCAGACAAGAATCAGAATCGACTGGACTGTAGAAGCCGGTAGGTCTTTTGACCTACCGGCTTCTACCAAAGGAACGACTCTGACTACGGAGTGACCGTATAGAAGGCGAGTCCTCCGGCATCGTTATCGGCAAAACCCATTTCCGCCGCGTACCCGTTGATTTGCAAGGGCTGCTTCACCCAACCTCGGGTGGAATACAAGCCTTGCGAGTTGGAACGAAAATACTGAGTCGACGTGCCTCCCGGCAGCATGTTGATACAATCCCAATACCAGTAGTTGGCCGTTTCGTTGACGTAACCAAAGAGGAAGTAGCGGTGATTGGGGGCAAGCTGAAAATCGTTCCTCTTATTGGTGGCTAAACTAGAACCGATCTGGCGATACTGCGCGAGGATGCCACCCGCCGCCTGGGTGCAGTCTGCATAGGAAAATCCGCCCTGAAATTCACCCGCGAAGAAACGGACGACTTCATTATCATAGTAGGACACTCCGTTAGCCCTGATTCCTTCCATGGTGTAATTGCTTGTAGAACCAAAGGCACCGGAGCCGAAAACCATCAGACTGAATATTGTGGCCAAAAGTCTCATAGGATCTTTCCCTCATGTTTAAGTCGCAGGATGCCCATCGCACCCTTCGGGCTTTGACAGAGCAAGTTAGATGCCACGGATGTGGGCGACTTTGATGGGAGTTGTCAGAGGAGCCATTGCGGTAGAACCATTCGGGAGTAAGTAAAAATTACAATAGCATTCGACTTTTTCGGCGTTTTGACACCACGTCCTATTTGCCCCCCCTTTATCTTTTCTCAATTCGTCGAGGTCGTCTTACGAGTTCACCCTGGCAATTCGGGCAGGTAGCGTCCATTTTCCCCGAGCATTCTTTGCAGAAGGTACACTCAAAACTGCAGATAAAGGCAATTCCCTCTGGGGGAAGTACTTCGCCGCACTTTTCACAGGCCGGTTTCATTTCGAGCTTCACAGTGTACCCTCGCTACCAATAAAGCATTAGTTGGTTTTGGCCTGTAGTTTCGATGCTGCCGCTAGAACGGCGGGAACACACCATCCCTCACTCGTCAGTCTCTCGATTTGCCTATTAATGACTTCTGCCATCACTTCGTCATCGGGTCGAGCTCTCCGAGATAACTGATTCAGATAAAAGGCGGCCATTGGTTGTGCCAGCATCTCTCTGACGCTGGGTCCTCCCATTAGGGAGGTCTGAATTCCCGAAAAGGTGAAGATATTAAACCCTCGATGCTTTGACCAATCGACCGCCTTTTGCAGCGTCATAGTATGGCCCCCCAAAGAAAATCCATAGGACCTAATCACCGCTGAGACTTTTAGCACATCGTTGTCGGTGGTTTTCTCGGCCTCTTCGAAAGCCTGGGCCACGTCATAGTCGGTGATTGGCCCCGCGTCCCGCCAACCTTCCAGGGCCTGCCTGGATACATCGGCGGTCCGATCATAAGGACCCCACCAGAAGACCACTTGCTTACGATGAATGTCGTAACGATCGCAGAGAGTGGCCGTATAAGCGGCTAGCTCCTCGATCTTTTCGACGGCCACCCCGCGTTCAATCATCAAAGCCAGAATCTTACGTCGGTCGACCTCGAAGAGGTCGGCCAGAGTCAGTCTCCCTGCGAGATAACCCGTGTCGGCGGTGAATCCGACATCACGGGCAGGAGGGGGACCGGAGTAAAAGGTGGCGGACCACGCCGTTTTTATCTGTTCGGTGGTTGTCACTAAGGGCACGATCACGCCGACCGCGCCTTGCTCGATGAAGCCCTTAATCCGGGGCCTGTCCCCTTCACGCACCCGGACAAATACAGAATACCCATTCAGACTAGCCTGAGTGATAAAGTTTTCAGCTTCCGTTCCGTCGGGGCCGGTGTGCTCAAGCTCCAAGAAAACCGCTTCAATAGGAAAATGGAGCACGTCCCTTTGATAATTCCAGGCGTCGATAACCTGCTTGGGCGAGCGCATTTCGATGAGGCCCGCGAAGACCGCCATGGCGGCAATATTAGGTCCTTCCCCGCGAAGATTTTCTACCAGGGTAGGGTGGGCGGCTCGTGCTGCGTGTGACGCTATGGCGAGCATTAAAACGACAAACATTCGAAACGAACTTCCGTATTTCATTCTCTCCTCCGCAAATCCGAATCCGCTAGCTTACGGCACCACTACGCGGCCCCGTTTTCCGTGTCAAATAATTTATTGAGTACTTAATCAATTTTTGATATATCGAGGACCGGTTTTTTTGATGATTAGGACCTAAATGAACTCTTTTGAGACTAAGCGCGGGAAAAAGGGGCAAGAGACCCTAGAACGAATTCTGCAGGCTGCTACTTACTGCCTCGCCCATCATGGAGAGCGGGGGGCGACCTTTCAAAAGATCGCAGACCGTTGCGGGGTCAGCCAACCCTTAGTCGTGCACTACCTAAGGAACGGGGACAAAATATTTAGTACCGTAGCCTCGCAGATCTTTGTTCAGGTTCGCGAAAAGACTGAGAAGGCACTCGCGCCAGAAATGTCCGCCGAAGATAGGATAAAGACCTACCTGAAAATTTCCTTCAAGCTGTTTAAGGAGAGCCCCGAAAATTCGAGACTCTATCTCATGCTTCACTATCTGGCCAATATTCGTGACGATATCCGAGCGCTCAATTCTGAGATCAAGCGTATCGCGGAAAAAAGAATCGCCGGAATGTTGTCGGAAGGGGTGAAAGACGGAACTTTTGAGATCGTTAATATTCCTCTGGCGGCGAAGACTATTCATGACGCTCTCGTTGGCTTTCTTCTTAGCTCGGTCAGCGAAGACCGTCCCTTTTCCGATAAAGCTAGTCTATCGCAGCTAGAGAAAATGATCTTATCGTCGGTGAGGAAAAAGGATCATTTTCCCCAGCGTTCGAGAAGGGCTCGCGTTGCCGGCCGGGAGAAGAACAGTCTTAAGAACGGCTTTAACTGAAAATATTCTTGGGGGCCAACGAAAAGAGCCTCTTCTATCTTCAATCCGTTCGTCTTAATAATGGCATCGGCATTCCATCGCGGAGTGCAATCACCATCCCAGGGGATTCCAATAGACTCTAACTGTAGCCAGGGATCGTAGGCCACTTCGAAAGGATTTCTAACCTCAATCAGACTTACCAACTTGAGCCGCTCCAATACCTTTCTTTCGAGTCGATTAAACTCTATTGCTGGTGACATCCACATGGGCAGTTCCTCGGGCCGTGGGGTTCGTTCGGGCGGATGTAGCCTCTCTCTCAGTCGCTGCCAGCCTTGATATAATGCCGCCTGTCCGGGATTGAGCCTTTCGTCCATTGCGTCCGTGAAAAACCCCTTCAAATGCCAAAGAAGATTCGCTCTGACCAGGTTCTCTTCGGTCCTAAGCAGGTTCTGGGCATTCATCTTGAGCCTAACTTCCGGGCCGTACTCTCCCAACACCTCTTCCGATTCGAAAAACTCGATGGGACTCCCGGGGGAATTCAAGATTCTAAAAAATCCCTTCTGAACGTACATCGTTGTGATTTCCGGACGCAGCACTTCATTCAACCAACTAGCCAATTTTTGGTAACAGAGGTTAGTTAGAAATCCATCCCATCCGGGCACAGCTAATATCTGTTTTGCGCGCGGAGAGAGCCATCTGCCCTTTTGGATAAAAGTCCGGCCGATTTCGGCCCATACTCCCTGTCGATCCATTTTGCCAAAGATGTGTTCTACGAAAAGCGGCTGGTCCGAGTTTTTCGCGATTTGAACTTGGAGATGGGCTACGATCTCATCCTTCTCCAGGAATGGCAGTTTGTCTTGATCGGGGTTCAGATCTATCGAAAAGATAAAGTGAACTAACCGATCTTGGCTTTGCCGATCCTGTTGCTGGTATAGAGGAATTCGGGCCGCTCGCTGCGGGCCCCTCTGGGGATACCGCTGTTCAAATAGTACCGCCCTGGCCCGCCTTCTCGTATCGAGGATAGTCTCTCGCGGAATGACCCTTCGCCTATCAAAGCCACTTTTGCTCTGGTTGGGGACGTAGGTGACATCGGGGATTCCATTTCCGACGTCGTCTGCTCTGAGAACCGTTAGGTTCAGGGTAAAGGGAGAGTTTCCTTGCATGGGCCACGAGTAGACAGCGGCGAAAGGATGTCCGGATCGGGTGCTACCATCCGCTAAGATCTCGGAGTCAAACTCCATCCCTTGCCTGAGCAATTCCATGGAAATTTCGATGCCGGCCTCGGACTTCGCCTGGGCCACTAGACTGGCACAATAGGCTTCCATGGACCATGGTATCGGAAAGGGATACGAAGGTAACGCGCCCTGGGGAGCTGCCTGGCCACTAACGGTTAGCAAAAGGCCAAGAGTTAGCAAGATCTCGCTGAGTGCATTTGTGAGCTTGAACACTTAGCGCTTTTCTCCCACACGCATAGGAAGGGAGCGTGGATACCAGTCAAACTTGCGTTCCGCTATGGTAGGAGCGCATGCCGGCACGCCATACGGTTTTGCTTGGGAAAAAGTCATCTCCATAAATTGATCCGTATTTTTTAAGCGCCAAAGTCCTATCACTTCAGAGTCTAGGCTGACATAATTCACATAAATTCTTTGGTTGAACGAAGGCATCGACACGTCGAAAGGAGTCCGTTCGTCACGCGCGGTAAATCGAATTTCTTCCAGTAAAGCAGGTCCCTGATCGGGGATTTGTAGCGATTCGGTCCAGAAGAGTATCTTCCGTATATCGTCGGCTAGACTTCCCGTTAATTGACCATCTTCGAAATAGACGGTGCCGTCCGCCGCAACGAATCTAACGTGATTTCGTTTTCCGATGGTTATGGGAAGCTTGAAGCGCCAAAGTTGCAAACAGCCGACTAAGTCATTCTCTTGTTTTAATAATTTGGGTTCACTGAAGCCGAACCATCTTCCAAATACCTCAGTATATTTAATTGATATAACTGCCGGTATTTTTCGTTCTAAGGTATGTCCCCAGCGAGTTTCCACGTTGCCAAAAGAGTGGGATGCGAAGAGATAGCTTGCGAAAATAATTCCTAAGGACCGCATGAACGTAAACCCGATTTAAAAATGCTGATGCCACATATCATGGGCCATTTCTTATTGGAAGCCCAACGAGTTAACATCTTAATTTAAAAGGAGCTTATTGCCGGACGAGTGGAGGCGACCTTCAATTCTTCAGTCGATATCCGGTCTTAAAAATTATCGAAATACAGCCAAGACACGCGATCATGAATAGAAACGTCATCCCCAGACTGATCTCAACGCGGATATCTGACGTGCTGTGGAAACTCCAGCGAAACCCACTGACTAGATAGACGACGGGATTGAGTAGCGTTACCTTCTGCCAAAAGGGCGGTAGCATGTTGATGGAATAGAAACTCCCGCCTAAGAAAGTTAGCGGGGTTATCACCATCAAGGGAATGATCTGCAGCTTATCAAAACCATCCGCCCATACTCCAATAATGAAGCCAAACAGGCTAAAAGTTACCGAGGTCAGAACCAGAAAAACCACCATCAATAGGGGGTGGTCTACAGAGAAAGCCACAAAGCACCGAGCCGTGATCAGGATGACCGCGCCGATGATAATCGATTTGGTTGCGGCCGCCCCTACGTACCCAATCACAATTTCGATAGACGAAATGGGTGCGGAGAGTATTTCATAGATGGTGCCTACAAATCTGGGCATGTAGATCCCAAAAGAGGCGTTCGAAACACTTTGGCTCAGTATCGAAAGCATCGTTAGCCCCGGAACAATAAAGGCTGCATAACTCACTCCATTGATATGCTCCATTCGGGAGCCGATCGCCGAACCAAAGACTACAAAGTAAAGAGAGGTTGAAATCACCGGAGCGATCAAACTTTGTATGGTCGTACGGAAGAATCGTTTCATCTCTTGCTCATAAATGGCGCGAATAGCACAAAAACTCATGATTTCTCCACTAGGCTGACAAATATCTCTTCGAGAGAGCTCTCTTTAGTCTGTAAATCGTTAAACTCGATCCCACTTTCCAGAAGCTTTTTCAGAAGATTCGCGACCCCCGGTTTCTGGGCCCGCGTGTCATATCTATGAATAAGCTGCATGCCATCCGCCGATAGCGTCAGGCTCTCTCCGGCGAGTTTTGGGGGAATGCTGGCAAGGGGACTGCTCAAACTTAGCGTCAGCTGTTTCTGGCCGAGCTTGCGCAGCAATTCGGCCTTCTCTTCTACGACGATAATTTCTCCGCGATGGATGACGCCGATTCTATCGGCCATCTCCTCTGCCTCTTCTATGTAATGAGTGGTCAAAATAATGGTAACTCCGCCACCTCTTAGCTCGCGAACAAGGTTCCACATGTCGCGTCGCAAGCTGACGTCGACGCCGGCCGTGGGCTCATCGAGAAAGAGAATGATTGGTTCATGGATGAGTGCTTTAGCAATCATCACTCGGCGTTTCATGCCCCCGGAAAGGGTTCGAATCTTGTTGTTCTTCTTGTCCCAAAGCGACAAAGTTTTCAGCGTCTTTTCGACAAGCGCGGGATTGCGAGTTTTTCCAAAAAGCCCACGGCTTAGTGATACCGTATCCCAAACCTCTTCGAAGGCATCGGTCGTTAATTCCTGCGGCACTAAACCAATTTTTTTCCGGGCCGACCGGTAGTCCCGTATTATGTCAAAGCCATCGGCCACCACCTTGCCAGAGGTGGGGTTCACAACGCCGCAAATGATATTGATCAGGGTCGTCTTTCCGGCTCCATTGGGGCCCAGCAAGGCAAAGATCTCTCCCCTACGAATTTCCAGGTCGATATTTTTTAGCGCGGTAAATCCTGTCTTGTAGGTCTTGCATAGTTTCTGGACCGAAATGATAGACTCAAGATGAGAACTCATGAAACTTCGCCTTTCAGGGACACCGAACTTATCCGATTCATTGACTGAAAAAAAAGATTATCGGGTTTTAGGAACGACAACAATTTAATAAAACGGGGTCAGCGAGGAACAAGACTTAAAGAGTAAGTGCTGCTGACAAAGTGACTGTCTGAAACCTTTCTATAAGAGTTCTCGCATTCCCCCCTTTTAGTATAGAATAATCCCGCGGAACTCATTGAGACTCAAAAAACGGCAATCATCTAAGGACACACCCATGAAGCTATCACTCATCGCATTCACCCTTGGCGCTCTAGGCATGCTGCAAGTGGCCAGTGCTGCTGCGCCGCAGATTAAGAAGCAGGCTCCGGGCTACTACCGCTTTATGGTAGGCGACATCGAAGTCACGGCACTGCTCGACGGGACCTTTTCGATGAAGCCCGGCGATATGCTAGCCAATGCGAAGCCGGCTGAAGTCACCAGACTTCTGGCCCAAGCTTACGAGGGGCCCGCGGTCATCGCCTCGGTGAATGGATTTTTGATCAACACCGGCACGAAATTAGTTCTTATCGATACCGGCACGGGCAAATTCATGGGGCCTACGGTGGGTCACCTTTTGGAAAATCTGAAAGAGTCAGGTTATCAGCCAGAGCAGGTGGACGAGATCTATCTTACCCACATGCATAGTGACCACTTAGGCGGTCTTACCACCGACGGAAAGAAGAACTATCCCAACGCCGTTCTTCGCGCGGATCGACATGAATCCGAATTCTGGCTGAGTGACGCCGAAGCAGCCAAGGCGAGTAATCCTTTGATGAAGTCGATGTTTGGTAACGCGAAGTCGGTCATTGGGGTCTACCAAGCCGACGGCAAGTTCCAGACGTTCGATGGGGAGACGGAGCTGGTTCCTGGCGTGCACGCTCATTCGGCCTACGGCCATACTGCGGGACACACCGTCTATACGATCGAATCGAAGAGCCAAAAGCTTTGGCTCTTTGGGGACATGATCCACGTTGCGGCTGTTCAGTTTCCGAATCCCGCCGCGACGATGGTATTTGATTGGAATGCTAAATTGGCAGCGTCCGAGCGAATGAAGGATTTTACCCAGGCCGCGAAAGCTAACGACCTCATTGGTGCCGCTCACTTGTCGTTTCCTGGGGTGGGCCATATCAGGAAGCTCGCTTCAGGCTTCGCCTTCACGCCACTCGCTTACGCCCCGGTGCCCCTAGCGACAGCCAACTAAATTCTGTCGTGTTCTCGTAACATTTATTCTGAGCCTTAGATGACCCCGTAGGGTCAATAATTAAAGTGTTCATTTATTACGGCCGTGCTATGAATCCGACCCGGAGGCTATCACCGGTGAATTGGATACATGTACTAGCCGTGTTTCTGTTGAGCTTGCTCGGAGTGGTAGGCGATTGCTTTCTAAAGTTGGCGTCACAGCAGTCGCAGATATCTTTCAAATCCAAGTGGTTCATCCTCGGAGTGCTTACCTTTGCGCTTACCGCATTTGGTTGGGTATACGCTTTTAGACATATCAAAGTGGCCTCTATCGGAGTTCTCTATTCGGTATCGACGGTTCTTCTCTTGGTGCTGGTTGGGGTGTTTGCGTTTGGCGAGACTCTGGTAATCTCGGAGATCGTTGGATGCGTGCTCGCGATAGTATCCCTCTTTCTTCTTGGACGGCTGGCGTAGCTATTTGAAGTTTTTTATAGAAATTCCTATTTCGAAGTAACGGCTCTTAGAGATATGCGGTCTTATGGCGGCCCTTTGACTAAATCGACGTTGATGATTGAGCAGGTCGCTACTATTCCTACCGGGAGTGGTACTGTTCACAGCGCGTTTATCACTCAGAAAATAATCATCACCGACAAAACAGAATCAAAAACTTATACATCTCTTAAATGTACCATTCAGACTATTCCCCAGCCCTAACGTAGAGAATATTTTCCGCCTTGGTCCACCCCTGTTTCCCATCCGCCAGTTGGATTCGTATCCAGTCACCTTCCGACTCGGCGACGATACACTCGACCCCTTCGTGAAGAGAGAATAGGACGACATTGTCTTTTCCTAAGCCGGAATAGATCTTAACCTCCGCGGCCTTAACCACTCCGTAAGGGGATTCAAGAAGGGAGTGATGGAGGGCAATCATCGCGAACAGAGAAACGACCCCGACCAGAGAGTTCCTGAGGAATAGGGTCCATTCGAGCTTTCTATAGGTACTTACGATACAGCAAAGTAAGAACAGTAGCAGGGAGATGGCAGTCAGGTAATAGGCCTCCTTTTCATTGATACTCTGGGAAAGATTTACCAAACGTTGCAAGAAAGACTCCTTACTTTCTACCCGATCGGTGACCTTTTCCCTCGCGTAGGCCAGATTGAATTTTACATCGGCATCCCGAGGCAATAGCTCCAGGGCTCTACGATAATTGAAGAGGGAGGGGCCCAACTTTCCAGCCTTGAAATCGGCGTTCGCCCTATTGAAGTACAGATCGCCACTGGGTATGCCCGCTTGGATAAGACTGCCATATTTTGCACTGGCCGCATCATACTCGCCTTTGTCAAAATTTTGATTTGCGTCACGAAACAATTCTAAGGGGTTCTCTGCGGCACGCCCCAGAACGCAAGAAAATAGAGCGAGAAGTACGAGGAAAGTTTTCACTGGCCAGCCCTCCCTTTCTCAATTTCCTGAACAATCGTAATCAATCGATCTCGATAACTTGAATTGTTTTTATCTCCCAGGCCCCCAAACTGACCGGCCTCGCATTCACGCAAGAAAGTCTCAATTTGCGTGATCGAATTTTTTGATAGGCCACGGGGGCTCAGTTTTCTTTGGGCATCGATAGGAGTAATGGCCTTGCCATCTAAATTGAATTTATTCCCCAAGTATTCACGGAGCAGGAGTGACGCTTCTGGAAAGAAGGCTCCTTCCACAGTAAGAGTTTTTAGTCCGGAATTAAAGTCTCGCAAGGCTTTTCGCTTTCGGAGTAGCCCCGTATCAGACATGAGCAGACCGCGCCTACGTTTTACCGCAAGAAAGACGGCATAGCAGGGAACGCTAGAAAAAATAAAAATCAGCAGAATCCATCTCTCGTAAGGGCTAAGGATATCGCTGCGCAAAGCAGAGGGTGACCTCTTAATCGGCATGAGGTCAATTCCTACGACTTCGATACTCTTTTTCGAATTGGTTTCTCCCGAAGGACCCACGTGATGAACAGAGTCTTCCGCAAGTTGACCCGCGGCGCTTATCCGTAATTTTTCGGTTCCTAACGTTTTATAGGTACTTGTTTTAGTATCAAAATAACTCACGTCCAGAGGGGGGATTTCCAACTCGCCGGCCTTGGTGGGCACGAGTGCCCGCTTGAACGTTTTTTTCCCAATCCATGCTTTTGAAGACGGAGTGATATCAAACGCCGGCTGGTCGTCATAGAGTTTGAAGTCTTGAGATTTCAACTCCGGCAACGCGAAGTCTCTCAAGTTCCCATTGCCTTCAATCTTCACCGTGAGAGTCGAGGAGTCTCCAACCGCTACCGCCTGCTTCCCGAGGCTCTCAGTTAAAGTAAATTCTCCCACCAGGCCGCTAAAGTTGGCTGGTCGTCCATTTGGGGGAAGCGGATTGACCATAATCTGCAGCGGCTCTGAATTAAGGTTAACCCGTTTGGTGCGGGAGGGGGCAAAGAAGCCCTGAAAAATAGAATCCGGTCGTCCATCTTGCAGCACTTCATCGGCGGCCAATCGAGCCGGTTCGATCGGAATGGGCCCGGGGGAGATCGGAAAAAGTGCGTAACGCAGCGCCGTCATATGCCACCGAACGCCATTGATGATCTGCTCGGACTCCTTTTGTTCATCGGGCCCCTCTTTAAAGAAACCTTTGAAATCGGGAAGGCCGAGACGTGCGTTGGCCACTTGGGATCGATTGAAAAACTTAAACGTGTAGTTGATCTGCTGGCGAACGAATGGTGTTTTATTATCCACCTCACCCACCACATAGGAAGACCGCGGTTGACCCGCCTGAGGGGACGCTTCCTTTTCCACTGTCACTTCAAGTTGGGCACTCTCGTAGGGCTTTCCGTCCGCGGTTACCCTGGCCGGACCGATGCGATATTTTCCGACCTTCGTCCCGCTTTTCGGGCTTAATACGAAGCCGAACATTATCTGCTGATTTACGACACCGTTGATAAATTGCATTTGAGAAGACGTGCCCGTTGCCTGAACGTCGAAATTCTCGGCATTGAGAATCTCCGGCGTCACATTCTCTCGTGTCCCTTGAGCGGACACTTGAAGTTGAATCGAATCCCCGGGCGTCACACTGGTTTTGTCGGCGGTCAGAGTTACCGCCACATCCGCCGCATTCGCGATGCGAATTAAGAAAATTAGGATGAGGGGCATGGCTTTCATCGATTACCAGTCCTTCTCGACTTCATATTGCTTACTTTCCTGACCACGTCGCTTTTGGAACTTCGACCGATCGGCTTCCTTTAGGGTAGAAAGCCACTGCTTGGCCTCTTCGTCACTCATCTTTCCCGTGGCCGATTGACCGGAAGCCCCTTTGTCATCGGACTTCTTTTCCTTGTTTTCGGCCGAACTACCTTTTGAGTCTTCCTTCGATGTTTCTGGTTTCTTCCCATCGGTCTGAGATGAGGCCTCTTTCTTCGGTTTTTGGTCCTGGGACGGTTGCTCGGCGTTCTTCGCCTCTGAATTTTTCTGGTCTTGCTTCTTATCCCCTTTGTCATCGCTCGATTTTGGCTGACCGGACTGGTTTTGTTGATTCTTATTATCGTTGATGCGACGCCGAATCTCTTTCCTGACGAACTCCAGATTAAATTTTGCATCCTCATCTTTAGGGTCCAATTCGCTAGCCTTCTGGAAGTACTCAAGTGCGGGCTCCAGCTTCCCCTGACGGTAGGCCGTATTACCCAAGTTATAAAAGGCCTTTTCCGCAAGCGTCTTATCCGCGGTCTCTGCGACGCTCTGAAAGAGCTTCTCTGCTTCCTCAAACTGATTCGTCTTGTAATAGGCTTCTGCGGTATTGTACTTCAATTGCAGCGAATTCGGGTTTTCTACTTGAGCATCCACCAGCTCTTTTAGTGCCTCATTGTATTTCTTTTGCTGAAAGAGACTCTCCCCTTTTTTTGCGCTGCTAGCAAAAATGCTCGTTGGAAAAATCAGGATAAGAATAATGAGCGCGGTCTTCTCCGGAGAGCGAAGTCTTGGCCACCTCATTTTCTTTAGGTGAGAAAAGAGCGTAGTTTTATCTCCCTTTCGTTCGGATAAAACAGCCTCGAGAAAGAAGCAAAGAAAGGCCAGAAGCAACGGCCACTGAAATCTCTCCTCGAATCGCTTCTCCCGACCGCTCTTAAGCTCCCGATCCTCGGTATTCTTTTTAAGATCCGTATAGATCTCTTCCAGGTCTAGGTCTCCAGAAACCGATCTTACATAACTACCGCCAGTCTCCAGCGCAAGCTTTTGGAGCCCCTGCTCGTCTAGCTTTGTCAGAATCATATTTCCCTGACGGTCCTTCTTAAAGCCCCCGCCTTCTTTATTGGGAATAGGAGCCCCCTCCTCTTTGCCGATACCAATCGTGTAAATCTTAATTCCCAAAGTTCCGGCCTTTTTGGCGGATTCTAGATCATTTCCCGTGGTCTCTTCTCCGTCGGTAATAAGTATCAGTGCTCTGGAGTTTCGCTCGCTCTTTTCGAAAGCTTTCACGGAGAGTTCAATCGCTTCTGAGATCGAGGTTCCCGGAACAGGAATCAGATCCGTATCGACGGCATCCAGAAAGATTTGGACCGCTCCGTGATCTAGCGTCAACGGACATTGCAAAAAGGCCGTCCCCGCAAAAGCGATGAGCCCTATGCGGTCCCCCTGAACGACTCTGAGAAAGTCAGAGATCTTTCTTTTCGCTCGTTCAAGGCGATTAGGAGAGACGTCTTCCGCCAACATACTTTTTGAGACATCGATCGCCAAAATAATATCGATGCCCCTTCGCTTGATCTCCTCCCAATGAAATCCCCACTGAGGTTGAAGCAGAGCGCAAATGCTGAACGTGCAGCCTGCAACCACGAGGCCGGTCTTAAGACGTTGTCTTGAGGCGGAAACTCCCATGAGTAGGCGGTCTTTCAATTCACCACTGACAAAACGTTCGATGAGCAGTCTTTTTCTCTTGAAGGCCCAAACATAGAAGACGACGACGGCCGGAATCAACCAAAGGGCGCCGAGGAAATAAGGGTTAGCTAACCTCACGGTATTTTCCTAAATAGGGTCTGACCCAAGACGAGTTCAGACAGGATAAGCAATAGGGCAGGGACGGCGAACCATGCAAAAAGTTCACGATATTCAGTATATTCTTTAACCTTCGCCTCCGTCTTCTCGAGGTGGTCGATCTCTGAGTAGATCTCCTTAAAGCGTTCCGTATCGGTCGCTCGAAAATACTTGGCCTTTGTGGTTTGGGCGATCTGTTTCAAACTATCCTCGTCGAGGTCGGCCTTCTGATAGACGTATTGCTTTCCAAAAGGCGTATTGACGAGAAAGGGGACGTCTCCCTTTGAGCCGATGCCAATCGTGTAGACCTTGATACCGAAGGATTCCGCCAATTCCGCGGCTTTATCCGGCGGAATCCGCCCCGTATTATTGACTCCGTCAGTCATAAGTACAATCACCTTCGACTTGGCTTTAATGTCCTTCATTCGATTGATAGCGGTACCTATCCCACTGCCAATGGCCGTGGCATCTCCAGCCATCCCCAATTCAAGACGGTTTAGAAATTCAATTAGAATACCGTGATCTAGCGTCAGCGGGCATTGGGTAAAAGCCTCTTCCGCGAAGACCACGAGCCCGATGCGGTCACCGGGACGATTCTGAATAAACTCGGCGGCTACTTTTTTAACCACGTCGAGTCGCGAAGTCGGCTTTCCATCGATCTTAAAATCCAAACCCTGCATACTGCCGGAAGTGTCGAGGGCTAACATGATGTCGACACCCTCCGAGGTTATTTCAGATATCTTCTTCCCGGCTTGCGGACGGGAGAGCGCAAAAGCAAAGAAGGCTAGTGTGACACATCTCATCACCAGAAGCATGTGCCTGGGATTAAAGCGAGCTCTGGATTTAAGGTGCTTTAGGCGATCGACGCTGGAATAACGTATTCGCCCTCCTTGCCTCCTACCGAGCCAAAAGACCGGAATCAGCAGTAGTAGAAGAAAGAAGTAAAGCGGGTCGGAAAACCTCATACTACGGACTCCGTCTCAGCGATCACCGGTTTGGTCTGAATAACGAAAGTCTTGACCCGTTCTTTAGCGGCGACAATCGCCTCGTGCGCCGGATAGAAATCCGTAAATTTGACGACATCGGTCTCTTTAAGAAAATCGATGAAAATAGGCTTCTCGGCTTCGGGAAGTGGGGAGTTCGCGTGTAAATTTCGGACGATCTCTTCGCTGGTCATGTCGGTAGCCCGAAAGCCATAACGATCTTCTACGTAAGTGCGAATAATTTCCGATAGTGAGAAATAGTACCGTTTCAGAGCCAGAACATCGGACTCATTCGGAATGGCAATTGCCTCAAGTCGATTTAAGGCGTCTTCATGAGGGGGAAGACGTTTAATATCCTGAGGCTTTCGGTTCCGCCTTGTGTAAAAAAAGACCCCAAGTCCTACCGCGGTGCAAACCAAAGCAATGCCGGTGAACCAGGCTAGATAATGGGTGGGAGTTATCTCTAGACCTTTCAGTTCTCGAATGTCTTCTTGTGAGTCGGCGGCCGCGGCACTTGGCGCTTTGACCTCGACAAAGATCTCCGAAGTCTTCGCCGTTTTTTCCTTCCCGGAGTCCGTATAATGAACTTCGATTTCGGGAAGAATATAACTACCGGCTACATCGGCCCGTAGTGAGTACCACTTTCTGGTGATTTTTCGTTTATCTTCTTCTTTCTCCTCACTCCCAAAATCGGTGATACGAAAACCTTTGATCAACCCGCCGATATCAGGAATAGGCAGATCGATGGGGGCGTCACGATTGAAGACAACCGAGAAAGTAAGAACATCTTCGGTAGAGATAAGCGCCTTATCGACTGAGGAGGTCGCAACCACGGGGGACAGGGGCGAGTCTTTTTTCGTGCCCAAGCTTTTTTCAGATCGGCTACACGACATGAGTCCTACGAGAACGATGGGCAAAAACCACTTCATTTAACGTTCTCCGGAAACAACTTAATGTTCTCTCCAGAAACGAGTTGCTCAACGAGCTCCTGATATTTTGCCTGGCTCTTCTCCATTCGGTAGTCCTGCTCTACCGTTGGTTTTACCTTTTCGAATGAGGGTACCTTTTTGTTCTGGGCGTACTTGGTTTTGTTGGCTTCGAAATAGTTCTTTAGGTCTTTTTCATCGATGCTGACTTTACTGAGCACATCTTCATTTAGCACCCTGGCGATTAGGGATTGCCGTTTCATCTCCTCGACCTGCTTAAGCCACTTCGCATCAGAGTCGTAACCCAGCCTTTTTGCCTTTTCATAGAGGAGCTGGTCAGCGACATACTTCTTAACAAAGTTCTTTTTCCCTTCGACGCCGTCAAACGCCTTTTTGAGTTGGGATGGGGCGGCATCGAGGGCCGCATCTATCTCTTCAAGAAAGATTGGATTAGTGCCAATTTGAGCCACCGGTAATCCACTCCCGTTCGTCTTGGTCTTTTCCAGAGAGGTAGCGCCCGAAAGGACCGATTTTGCGGCCTGATGACGCCCAAGACTTTCCAGCAGTGCAACGATCCTTTTCGCCGCGTCTTTTTGTTGTGGAGAGTTAGGATCTGCCCCCTCGACCTGATAATACCAAGCAAGCGCCTTCTCGGGACGACCTTCCGATTCGTTCATCTGCCCAAGCAGGTAGGACACATTCGCTCTCGTTTTCCCGTCGACTCCTGGCTCTTTTAAGTATTCCTCATACTGAACCATAGCCTCATTGCTAAGGCCTGCCGCTTGGAGCTTCGCCGCGGTATCTCTTACCAATGCCCCCCGATCGCTACTGGACTTTCCGACGAAGAAAAACAGAAGAATAAGGGCCAAGGTAAGAAACTGGAGCGCTAAAAGGATATTAAAGCGCATTGAAGCGGATGACTGTCCTTGAGAACTCACGGGCGCCTCTCTCTCATGCGAAAGAATTTAACGATGGGTTCAATGTAAGATTCCGAGGTTAGAAACTCAACGTAATCTATCCCGGCCGATCGGAAGAATTTCTTTCGTTCGGCACTAGCTTTTTCCGCTTCGCTGGCAAATTCTTTCAACAATTTCTTATGTCGTGTATCGACTAATACGTATTCTCCTGTTTCCGCATCCTCAAATTCGATAAAACCGACGTTGGGAAGACTGAGCTCTTTGGGATCGGCAATCGACATCGCGATAAGGTCGTGGCGTCGGGCCGTTGA
>Ga0206963_10174_pt1 | contig 21308 bp, 22 predicted proteins | sample Alteio_BWOrgHeat_28_FD_152958 | JGI IMG/M metagenome (GOLD analysis project Ga0206963, IMG submission 152958) | Enriched cells from forest soil in Barre Woods Harvard Forest LTER site, Petersham, Massachusetts, United States -... | ecosystem: Environmental > Terrestrial > Soil > Temperate forest >... | reverse complement strand
TAATCCAATTAAAATTACGTTTGCCTGGTTGATATGGCGCATCAGTTTTTTTGACTACTAATCCTTCAAGACCAGCCGCAAGTTCTTGCTCAAAATAGTCTTCCAGATCCTGCGCACTACTGACCGGCTTTTCGGCTATCACCGCGATTTTGTCAGGGCTTACCCCTTTCATCATCGCAATGAGTTTTTCACGGCGCTGTTCATGCGCCATACTCATCAAATCCTGCCCATCAAGATATAAAATATCGAATAAGAACACGCGCAGTGGAAATGCGGATGCTGTCTGCTCTATATCATGTTTTCTGCGCCGTTTTGCGGTTTCTTGAAACGGTAAAAAATCTTGCGTTTCCGTATTGTAGCCAATTGCTTCTCCTTCGCAAATGAGCGTTTTGACCGGCAACTCTTTAAACGGTTTCAACAGATCTGGAAACATGGCCGACATATCTTGCAGATGTCGTGAAAAAAAATGTACCTGTGCGGCTGCTTTGGTACGGTCAACATGGATTTGCAAACGGAAGCCATCAAGTTTTGGTTGTGCAACACTAGAACCGATTTTTTCAATCACCTTTTCTGCATTCGGCGCTCGCTCAGCAGCTGCTGGCCGCACGGGAATACCTAAAGTAATAGTAACTTTTTTAAGTGCGCCTATACCGCCTTCACGAATTTTTTTGCCGATAAGCCCCAAATCTGCGCACACATTATACGCTTCCTCGATTACTTTGTGAGCTTTCTTGTCGCCTTCTTCCATCCAGGAAAGTGCATCTATGATGGTCATATCAGAAAACCCGAGACGTAATTTACCAACCACCATACGCGCTACGTATTTTGCCGATACCGGATCAAGACTGCTCAGAAGGTGCTCGAGCATGTCCGTTTTTCGCTCCTGCGAACCGGCACCTGATTCCTTTTCAAGGGCACACAGTTCGTTATACACCTGCTCTACTGAAAGTTCTTTTTTAATTGGCCACTCATAATGCGTGAGCACATTGCCAATATCGCCCAACGCCTTCATCTGCTTTTTTACCGCCTCAGGAGACTGACCAGTCAACTGCGCTACTACACTAACCAAACTCTTTTCAGCCATGCTGAATGTCGTACCTTCAAACGGTGGGTGAAGCTGCCCGAGGCTTAAGTTGCACAAAATTTCAACTTCTTCAGGCGTTGCAAGCTTGAATAAATCAGCAAGTAGTTTGGTGATCTCAACTCTTCCTGAAACGTTTTCAATACGATCAAAAGATGCGGCTACCGCGCTAAATTTCATAAAGTCCCTTTCTGAGGAATTGACTTGGATTACTCTTAGCTTACTCTTGCTGTGCTTAAACAAAAAGCCTCTGCAAGAATTTCTCTTGAAGAGGCTTTTTTTGAATTTGGTAGCGACGCAGGGATTTGAACCCCGGACCTACGGATTATGATTCCGCCGCTCTAACCAACTGAGCTACGTCGCCGCATTAATTTCTATTGAAGTTAGTATACCCTAAATACTGAGCTTGTGCACGCGAAAATTGTTAAACACAAAATTAAATATGGAGCGTAGGAAGAACAAGCCAGTCAGCAATGTCGCCACAATACCCAAAATAATAGTTACCGCAAATCCTTTGATCGGGCCAGTACCAAATTGGTACAACACTACGCCCACCAAAAAGTGTGTAATATTGGCATCTAAGATCACTGCCATGGCACCTTTGAATCCACCGCGCACTGCGTTTGCAGGCGCCTGACCTTCTGCAATGAGCTCTTTAACGCGCTCAAAGATTAAAATGGATGCATCAATAGCCATACCGATAGTCAGCACCATACCACCAATACCGGGTAAGGTAAGTGTCGCACCAAGCCATGACATGCCAAGCAGAATAAAGAGCAGATTAAGCACCAAGGCCATTACCGCTGCCACACCCGACCATTTGTACCAGATAACGCTGAATAGGAAAAGAAGGCCTAAGCTGACCACGCACGAAAGCAGTCCTTGGCGAATTGACTCTGCGCCGAGTAATGGTCCCACTTGGCGTTCTTCTGCAAAAGAAACGGGTGCCACAAACGCGCCTGATTTAAGCATTAATGCCAATTCATTGGCACCTTCAGGAGTAAATGAGCCGCTGATAGAGCCTTGGCTGGTAATGTTGGTTGCTTGTTGCGTGATGCGCGGTGCCGAGATCACCACACCATCAAGAACGATAGCTAGATGCTTGCCAACATTTTGTTTGACCAATGCTTGGAATTTTTCACCACCTTCTGGCGTAAGTTTGAATTCTACGACAGGTTCGCCAGATTCTGGACTAAAGGCAGCCCACGCATTTGCAATATAGCGACCGGTCAGCTCGGTATATTTATCAACTAAATAAAAGAGCTTTTCTCCTGCTTTGCCAGGCAATATTTGCTTGTCAGCTGGCAATACATCATCTAAATCGTACAGCAAATCTTCTTGCGAGACGGCCACTTTTTCAACCAGTTTAAGCTCTAACTGCGCTACGGTACCCAACATTGCCTTAACTTGCGCGGTATCAAATACATCAGGCATTTCAACCACAATGTTATGCTCACCTTGCGCTGATATTGGCGTTTCCGATACACCAATCTTGTCAAGACGCAGTTGCAGAACTTCTATGTTGCGTGCCCGTGCTTCAGCACCGATACGTTCAACATCTTTTTTGGAAAATGAAACGTGCAATTCAGATTGAGTAACAGAATATTCCAACCCCTTGAGCTCATCTTTGACTAATGCCAAACAGTCGTTGGCCGCATTAATATTAGGAAATACTAATTTGAGAAGATTTTTTTCAACTGCCTTAGAAGTTGGCATGGTGCGGTGATTTTTTTTGAGCGTCGCTTCAATCGCCTGCATTTTCTGCACTAACTCAGCCTCAACGGCTTTTTCAACTTCGACAACCAACGTCAGATAGGTCCCCCCCTTGAGATCCATCCCAAGACGCAAGCTTTTACTCAATGGGGTGTGAATTGCTAGAAAATAGACACCGATAGCGGCTACTACCAACCAGGCAAAAAATTCTGACAATACCATACGCTGTAATGAAAATTTCATTGACGCCCTCTAGCAAATTTGAATTTCGATATTTTTCTACTCTTTTTTACCGACACCTTATCAACCGGCACTGCACCACACTTTTTTTGGCAAAGTATGGTGCCGAAGAGGGGACTCGAACCCCTACAGGATTTCTCCCACAGCCACCTCAAGGCTGCGTGTATACCAGTTTCACCACTTCGGCATTTTTATAAGGAAAACAGGCTTGATTGTAGCATAATAGATCTCATTGATCAAATTTATCTGCGTAAAAATGCAATATTTCTAAGAAGCGGATGGAGTACCGACGCTTGATTCCCGGGAACTGACAAATCGGTTCCATGCTTTATGCGCACCGTAGGCCAAAAGCGGCGCTATTGCACTTGCAACTGCAAAAATGCATACATCTACTACATGTTCACTACAGTCGATCACTTTTCCTAATCCTGCTCCAGCACATATAGACAATGGCAGAGTAAATAAAGCGCCGATTGCTCCAGCTCCCCCATTTGCCCAAAAACCGCGCTGTTTTATGTGCTCGTTAGTGGAATAAGCAACAGCTATTTTATGACACACTAGTGATCCAATAACTGGCGTAAACAATATGCCTGCAAGAGCGGCAGCAGCCTCTCCCTCAGAGAAACCATCACGTAATATCGTAACTCCCAAAAAAATGGCTGCTGGAATAAATGCACCCAGTGCCAATGCGCCACCATCCTCCCAAAAGGTGGGCTCTTGGGATGGTGATTCTTCAACGGCGTGAGCACAGGTAAATCCGCACGTTATTATCGCGGTAATCAATACGTTCATTATTTTTTTGTTCATCATCGTAGTTCTGCTCAATTAAATTAAGAGGTTAATACATTCTTTCAAGCCTCATGAAACTCCCCCCCTTTTTCTTCTGGTAGGCACCGCACCAGCATATTCCACACTTTATGCACGCCATACACCAAAGCCCCAGACACCCATATTCGATTAAAAAAGAAGAGTAGATCGAATTCACTATCTTCTAACTCGTGCGCCGACATCATGCATAGTATACAATAACCGGAAAGTTGAGTCATAACCAAAGCCAAGCGTCTGGAAAACAGCAAACTGCAAATACCGGCTAGTGCATGAGGCGGTGTGCTTTTAGAGCAACACTTCTCATGATTTCTCTGCCGATTGAGCCCATAAAACAGAGCGGATAAAATGAATGGTGGCAATAACTCTAATGCTAACACGCTCGCCTGAGATTGAGGTTCGGGCTCGTCAGCACTAAGCACATAAAGGCTCCCACTCAAACATGAGCCAACTAAAGCGCCAAGAGCTGCCGCACCACCATCAGTCCAGAAGCAAAATGTTTGCTCTGATACCTTGGGCTCATCTATCGGCAAGATGATTCTGGCCCACACTAATAGAAATACCACTCCGATTGTTCTGATTGTTTTAGCGGCCATGCGTTGTGCTTTTTCTTAAATTCATGTTTCTTTTTTAGCGCGCTTTACCTGCAGTATCGGTGGCAGTTGTTTCTACTTCTTGCGTGGTATTTTCGCTTTCTGGCGTTGCGTCTTCCTCTTCGCCTTCTTGCTCGACGTTACTGCCAAAGAAATGCATCACCAAATCATAAGGGGCACGCACCACAGCCATTATCGTATTACCCAACCACACAAAAGGAGCAGTCAACGTTGACGTCCAAGAAGTTGGTGGTTCTTCCTCTTCTTCTGGTTCTTCTTCTTGCGCCTTCTTGGCAAGAGCAGCTTGCTTAGCACGTTGTGCCGCTAATTCTGCCTCTTCTAGCTGCTGTCCTTTATTTTTGAGTATTACGCCTTTTTCTTTTAAGGCCTGCAAACTTGTTTTTACTTGCTCAACTTGTTTGGTAGTTTTTTGTATCAGTTCATCAAAACTGGTGCTAAAGCCACCTTTCAAATAATCTAGAATACTATTAATATTTTCGGCAGCATTTTTGATTTGATAGAAAAGCTGTTGCGCTTTTTTATCATTGAGTACCTGTGAAACATCTTTAAAATATTGCCATGCATCCTGCTCATACTTACGTACTTGTTGTACTTGTTGCATTAACTTTGTCATCGCATCTTCAAGATTTTCACCTAACGTAGTAACTGTTTTTATATCTTTCTGTAGCTGCTCGAGTTCAGCCTTATCCTTTTCAAGGTTATCAAGAAATTCTTGCTGATTTGGCATGGCTACTGTTTTATTGTCTTTAGCTAAATTTGCTTTGTTTTCAAGTAAGCTCGCAATAAGTGCCTGCAGTTCACCTTCGCCAATACCAATGCTCAGATAGAACGGATCAAGCACCGTACGCTCCAATGCATTTCTTTTGGCAATCAGCTGCGTGCGAATATCCTCAACAGCATTCAGTGCTAAACGAATTTTTCCATAACGCTGTTCAGAATATTGCCACCAAATCTTTTTGAACAACCAGTTGCCTTGCGGTTCATCTTGATCAATCGTATCAATCGTTAATTCTTCCTCTTCTGGCGATTCTGGTGCTGCAATGGTTGCAACGTCTGCACCTGTATCTTCTTCCTGCCCTTGCCCCTGAGATGGTACTTGTCCAGCAGAAGCTGGAGAGGGTTCGGATGCCGTTGGGGATGGCGATGGTTCTGGTGTGGGAGTCGTAGGAGGAGTAGCAGGCGTTGCCGCCGCCTGAGTCGCGGGGGCAGTAGCTATTTTTTTCTCTTCTTCGCTCGATTTTTTTGCTTGTTCAAACATTTGCATCGCAGACGATTGGCTTGGCTGAGCAGCTGGGGCTGGTGTACTGCCGGCTGTCGGTGCTGCAGCCGCTGGTGTCGCTGGTGGCGGTGTTACTGGTGGTGTCGTTGCCGTTTGAGTGGTAGCAGGTGATGCCGCTGGCGTTTGTGCAGCATCTATTTGTATGTCGATAAGTAATGCGAGGGACAATCCGGTGAGCCAACCGTAATATATAATACGCATTCTGGCTTCCTTATTATTTATAAGGTTTCTGCAAGTTCTTTCAATTCATCCATAAGAGCTTTAGTCAATTGCTCTGCATCCCAAGAAGTATACGACCAGCGCACTCCCGATTCAACTCGTGCAAGAACAGAACGATCGCTCTTGATATCAATAATATCAATACGCACAATATTCATGAGCGGGTGTACTAACGATGGCGCCCTTACCACACCAGCTCTGCCCAATATTGAATAGGCAATGTTACCTTCATCTAAAAAGCATATCATAACCTTTTTCTGCCATACCATATTATGATAACCGACATGGTCTTTGTGAATAGAAATTAATATACTTTCCAATCCTTTCGGATAAACACACTGGATAGGGGTAGTATTTGGAAGCCCTTTTTCAGAAAATGTTGCCAGAACGCCAAGTGTTTCCCCCTTTTTAAGGAGTGACACCAAATCTTCAGGAAGTTTTATACCAACATGTTTTGCCATAATAGGACCTCACCTAGCTATATTTTAAATTATAATAATCTCACAACAATTTCATTTTCCAGTACCAAGCCTTGGGGCGTAAGCATGAGCTTGCCATCAACTTCACGCAACAATTCTTCTTGCTTGAGCACTGCAACGCGCTCTTGGAATTTTACACGCTCACTTTGATTTAACAATGGTAAGAATTCAGCCCAGTCAATACCAACAGCACGCCGTAACCCTAGCATCAGATGCTCCAGAATAATCTGCTGACGATTAAGCTGTTCATTATAACTGATTACGCTTTGACCAGCTATTGCTTTTTCAAGATACACAAGTAGTCGTTTATCATTTTCAAATCTACATTCACCATCAAAGGAACAAGCCCCTAGACCAAATCCTTTGTAAGCAAGACGCTGCCAATATACTTGATTGTGCCTACATGCAAATCCAGAACGCGCAAAATTAGACATCTCATATTGCACAAATCCATGATGCGCCAAACGTTCGCGCGACCAATGGTAAAGATCAACCATTTCAGCATCATCGGTAATGACTACCTCCTTCTTCTTAACTTTAAAATAAAGTGGCGTATCCTCATGCACGGTTAAAAAATAGAGTGATATATGCTTAATTGGCCATGCAACAACCTGCGTTATCAGCTCCTTCCATTCAGCAGGAGTGATCTCGGGTAGTCCTAAAATAAGGTCTACCGATACATTTTCGAACAGTTCGCTTGCATGCTCAATCAAAGAAAATACTTGTTGGGCCGTCTGATGCCTATTCAATTTCTTTAACACCTGATCCTTGAGACTTTGTACACCAATACTTAATCGGTTAATACCCAGTGACCGCCACATGTGCAGCTGATCTGGCAGCCGCACGGTACCCGGGTTTACTTCTAAAGTAATTTCGATGTTAGGTTCAAAAACAAATAACTCTCTTAGTGTACCAAACATGTCAAGTAGCAACTCATCAGGATAAGTACTGGGTGTTCCGCCACCAAAAAAAATAGTTGATATAGGTTGAGCAGAAATACGTCCTGCACAAAATTTACGTATTTCGGCAACAAGTGCTTTATGATACTGCTCCATGAAGCTATCATGCCCTGCAAGCGCCACAAACGGACAAAAATGACATTTGTACGGGCAAAATGGCCAATGGATGTAGAGTGATCGTGGTGCTATTTGCGGATTAAAAGTCAAGAGAAAACCTTATGAACGAACCGATGAAGTCGATGTTTTAACAGGGTGTTGCACTAGTTGGGCTGTCGACTTGACGAGCACAATTGCCGTCTGATGATCGGAGCACATTTGGTCATACATGAGCTGAGCATTTGCAAAGCGTGCGTGCGTAGATTGAAATAGAATACCTTTAAAAAGGGTGTGGTGTTGACCGTCCATTCCGACCAGAGCAAGCCGCTCAAGCATCTCACTATCAGTACAACTGATGAGTGATACGTTATAGCGCTGCGCTAAATAATTCTTTAATATGCTTATCAAGAGTGAATAAAACCTCTCGCTTTCTTTATTTTGTAGTAATTCTTCTATTTCTTGACCATTCAAATCACGCAATGCGCGTACATCGTACGGTACTAATCGTGTATTGCGAATATATAACCACCAACGCACTAAGGCATACACCACGAGTCCGGCAACAACCATGAATAGGAGTAAAGCTGCTCCACAAAAAGCTCGCGTGTGCCAAAATGGCACCGTACGCACTCCATAAATATCATAAAAATCAGGCATCTGCACTGATAAATCCTTTCATAACATAGCGCGCCTTTGGCTGCACATCGCGTCAATATTCTATACGGCGGCGAAAAAATTTAACAATGTCATGAATAAACGGCCGGTCGCTGGTCACACTAATAACATGTGCGCCCGCACGCTTTAGTTGTCCCGTACGCACTTGTACGCTTTCTTGCAAGAAATCTGCAATAGCCCGTGCTCCTCTTTTGCGCAGATCTAATACTGCATGCTCGCCAGATTCGGTATCCATAACAGGTAATAATCCTACTGCCGGCAACGCATACTCATACGCATCTTTGCATAGAATTGTAATCAAATCATGCTTATTGGCAACCATGCACAATTGCTGTGCTGGACTTTCGTCCAAAAAATCACTAATCAAAAATACCAGTGCATTACGCATTTTTAAACGAGCAACAAAATCTAAAGCAGCGCGCATTGACGTCCCTGAATGTGCCGGAACATGGGAAAATAGATGTTCCATAATAGCACGTACATGATGCGTGCCTTGTCGAGGTGGCACAAAACATTCAACACGATCAGAAAACATAACAAGCCCTACCTTATCTTGAGCATAGCTAGAGACCAACGCTAAAACGCTTGCCAACTGCTGAACATTTTCTTGCTTGGTATGCCCTTTTGGAGAACCAAAAAACATAGACGATGAAACATCAACCACCAGCAAAATCGTTTTATTTTTTTCCTCGATATATTCACGCACTACTAGTCGATCCAATCTGCTAGAGGCATTCCAATCGATATAGCGCACATCATCACCGGCTACATAGTCACGCATCTGCTCAAATTCAAGACCGGCACCCTTCACAGATGATCTGCCACCACCCATAAAACCGCCTGCTAGCAATCGTCTCGTATAAATTTCAATTTCTTTAATTTTAGCAAGCAATTCAGGATCAAGAGACTTACGTTTTGGTTCCATAATAGTAGTCCACGATATCAAAAGTTCTTACCCATCAATATCTTTATATTACAATAACCAATATTCTCGCAATGCGTCCGGTAATACGATTGAACCATCAGCCTGCTGATACGTTTCCATTAAGGCGACCATCAATCGTGGCAGCGCAAGTGATGAACCGTTAAGCGTATGAACCAGCTGCGTACGTTTATCATCGGCTCCCTTATACCGTATGCGGCCACGCCGTGATTGAAAATCGGTACAATTGCTGCACGAAGAAACTTCGTAATACTCTTTCTGTCCCGGCAGCCATACCTCAATATCAAAAGTTTTTGCGGAAGCAAAGGAGCAATCTTGTGCTGCCAGCAAACTTATCCGATAATGCAAATCAAGTTTTTTCAAAATCAGTTCAGCGCATGCCACCATGCGATCAAGTTCGTCATTCGAATTTTGCGGTTCACACAGCACAAACAGTTCCACTTTTTCAAATTGATGTATGCGAATCAGACCGCGTTCTGCTGAGCCGTAGGTGCCTGCCTCACGGCGAAAACAGCTCGTCCAGGCCGTCATGCGTATAGGTAGCTGGTCGGTAGCAAGAATGGCATCGCGATATAGATTGGCCAAATCAACTTCGGCAGTAGGTGTTAGAAAAAGATGGTCGTTTGGCACCGCATAGACCTGATCTTTAAATTTAGGGAAATTGCTGGCAACCTCAAGTGATTTTTCATTAACTAATGCAGGCGGCACAATCATTTCGTACCCGTGCGCAAGATTATTTTTAAGCATCATCATACCCAATGCATAAATAAGCGCTGCGGCATCTTTTTTGTAGAGAGCGAAGTTACTACCAGCAATCATCGTTGCTGCTTCAAAATTAAGCCATCCCAGATTGGTACCCAACTCAACATGATTTTTGACTTGAAAATCAAAAACTGGTTTTTGACCAACAACTTTGACCGGTTTATTCGCCTCTTTGCCCCCTTCTGGCAGATCAGCCTCAGGCAGATTAGGGCAACTTAAATAAAGAGTTTTAAAAGCGTGCTCGGTCTGTTCTAACTCTTTTTCTCGCTCTGCCAGTTTTTTGCCCGTTTCTTGTGAAAGCTCGCGTAATTGAGCGGTCACTGCTTGCGCACCCTGCTTTGCATACTCATTTTTTTGTTGGCGCAGCTGTTCAACTTCGGCACGTATGGCACGGACTTGCTGGTCAAGCGTTATCAGACGAGCGGTATCAAATCGTGGTTCTTTTTTGGCTATGAGTGCTTCTGCCACAGCCGGTTGTGTACGTAAAAACTCTAAATCTATCATCTAGTGGTACCTTAATCACAAAATCACATCATTAGTTTGGATCTTATTATACCAGAGATTACGGAAGTTGGTACCCTTGGCTACGATCGCTAATGAGGTATGTATGCCGACTCGATTCGACTAAAAAAATGAGCCGCATAGTTTCCCATGCGGCTCATTTAAGACAGACAAAAGCTTTTATGTGTCGATTTTATGCTGCTGAGGCAAAACGAGCAGCTTTAACCGTTTCACGAAGACCTTTTCCTGGTTTGAATCGCGGCACATTTGCTTCTGGCAAATCAATGCGCTGCAAGTTGGTTGGATTAATACCCTTACGAGCAGATCTACGCGAAAGCCAGAATGTGCCAAAACCAGTGATCGAAACCTTTTCAGCTTTCTTTAAGGTTCTGCCGATGATACGCGTTAACGAATCAACTACGCGTGTCACGTCCTTCTTGCTAAACGTAGTCTCTTCACTGAGCTCGTTTATGAGTTCATTCTTATTCATGTGGTCACTCCTACCTATAGTTAATAATACACTGCTTACTGCCGTTTTATTTTTTACTAACACTTACCGTAAGGTATAGAGATTTCAATTTGATTTGTCAAATGAGATAATTATTTTCAGAATTATAGCATGACATCGTAATCAGACGATAAAAAAATAACTGCAAGGAAATCCTATTATGCTTATTGACACTCATTGCCACATTAACATGATGGTAAAAGAGGCGTTTGATCGCACTCTTACAACACAAGAAATTGATAAGGCACAAACAATTTCTGCACAAGCACGCACTGCTGCTGTTACCACTATCATTAATGTCGGCACCAATATTATTGAAAGTAAAAATTGCATAGCACTCGCACAAAAATATCCTGAAATGTACGCCACCATAGGCATTCACCCAAATGATGCAACTGATACTTGGCACAGTGAATGCGCACAATTACTCACCCTGTTGCAGCAAAAAAATAGTTTAAAAATTGTTGGCATTGGTGAATGTGGTATCGATAAGCATTACAAAGATTATAATCTGCGACGCCAACAAGATGTATTCAAAGCACAGATTGAATTAGCACTCGAATATGATGTCGGCTTAGTAATTCACTCACGTGATGCTGCAGACGAAACGCTCAAAATAGTCAGCGAATACAAAAAACAACTCACGCGCGCAGTGATGCATTGCTTTTCCTATGATCAATCGATTGCTACTGATGTTATAAATATGGGATTACTTTTGGGAATTGGCGGCACCGTTACCTATCCAAAAAACAATGAACTGCGCTCAATCATTTTAAATACAACGTTGGCAAACATTGTCCTCGAAACTGATGCCCCCTTTTTAGCACCGCAAGAATTTCGCGGTACGCAAAATAACCCGGCGCACATTCGTACCATTGCCGAATTTATTGCCAAGTTACGTGGCGAATCGTTTGAAACGGTTGCCCAGGCAACGACGGTGAACGCAAAGAGGTTATTTGGGCTCAATTAGGGGTCCAGAGCAGGATATGGAGGGGAAATACCCTAATTTGCCAAGAATAGCCCCTACCCTCAATAAAGCAGCCTCTGGAGGCCTCTTATACTCGTAATTGTTTCTATTTGACATTTTATATGGATGTGGTATTCTAGATAGTAGAGGTTAAGATAAAACAACAAAATGGAGGTTCTCATGAATATATTACGTACACTATCACTATCACTTGTAGCCATAGTAGCCGTTTCTACCGTATCTACTCCGGCAGGCTGTCTATTGGTAACTCCTAAATCATTGATTCCGAGCTGGCTTTCGCTCAAGATCAAAGAAGAATGGACGCTCTGGGTAGTATTATTTAAAAAAGAAGCAAAGCCTAAGGCAATCAATATACAGGCCCCTATGCAACCGAGCATACAAACGCCGGTAGAAGAGATTCAACCGAAGCAAGCAGTTGGACTTACGCAAAGTCAGAAAGCTTTCGCTCGAGAACGTTTAAAACGCTTTAGCCATGCATTCACGCCAAAGCAACGTGCAGAGATCGCAATGGCCTCAGGTAAAATGAAGGCACGACTGTAAGAACATTAAATTTTGTAACATCCAAATATATAAAAGAAAAGGCACCAATTATGGTGCCTTTTCTTTTATCGTAGATAATTTAGCACCGCTGCTACCAGCGTTACTAATACTGGTATTTGTACCGGCTTAAAACCAAATAATTTGTACGCAATGTTGCAGAAGGTGAGCACAATCAAGACTGGATAGCAGATGCGTATGATCGGCCCTGCCGTTAATTGCAATATGTAACCCAAACCACAGACCGAAAGTGGCAGACATAAGAATACGGTAATCGCTAAAGCCACATCAAAACGCAAAGGTTTGCGCGGCCACACCTTTTGCAAATATTCTGCAAACACAGCGCTGAGCGCAATCGAAGTGGAAAGACATGCCATCAACACGGCAACAGCAATAATGGCTGCGCCACCGGTGCCCATCACGTTAAATGCGATAATGCGGAACAGTTCACCTGAATTTTCTACTTGTACCCCTGCTCCATAAAAATAACCCAGAAATGTTAATCCGGCGTAAAAAACTGCCAGCAATGCTGCGCCGATCAAACTCGCTTGCAGACCAATCAAGGCAAGTGCATTGCGCGAAATGTTCATGCCGCGTGTATTAACTTTGAGCAAATGCAGCGTCATTGAAGAGAAAAAGACTGCGCCCAACAGATCAAGCGTGCCGTATCCTTCCAAAAAGCCGGCCTTGAAAGTTGCAAGGCCACCCATACTGCTCGCCGCCGTTACGGTAGAAGTAGCATACAGGCATCCTTTGATGATAATAAATCCTAAAGAGATAACTTTGATCGGTCCTATTACATTACCCAGCAACGAGATAATACCCGTTTCCCTGAAGGCCCCTAAATAGGTGATACCTAAAAAAATTAATGCAAAAATAGTGGACGAACCCAATGTAATAGCCTGCAAATACGGAATCGGTATAAATGGCGCCACCATCACGTGTGAAAGCGTTACGATGCGCGGTATGGCAATCACCGGCCCGATAATGAGCATCGCAATAAAAATCGCAAGCCGCTTGGCATAAGGACTACCCAGACGCGCAAAAAAGGCTTCATAATTACCATCAAACAGAATCATGGCTATTAAGCCGGCAAGTGGCAAACAGACAGTGGTGACTAAAAAACCGAGCAAGCCCACAAGCACTTGAGAGCCTGAATTCATGCCGACGGCAATCGGATGCACTAGATTGCCTGCCCCAAAAAACATGGCAAATATAGCGATGCCTACGGTAATTATTTGAAAACGCGAGAACTGCTGCTGGATCATGAGAATCCTTAAAAAAAGAAAGTGAATACGATCATCGCTTAGATCGGCATAAATGGAAAATACGTGATAAGCTGATATGAAAGCAAGTTTAACGCAATTTGAACAATCTGACAAATTCGCCAGAATTGCGTACAATAACCTTCAACGATTAATCATTAAAAACTGTTATATTTAACTCATAGAGCTAAAAGTAATTTTTGGGGAAAGTTGATTATGAATCAGATAGATTTTGTCCGAACTAAGGATTTTTTTGAACAATTAATTCAGTTGCCTTTTATAGAACGCATCTTCCTTTATGGCTCACGAGCACGTGGCGATTATTCTGAAATGTCTGATCTTGATATTGCCATAGAATGTCCTCATGCCAAAGATAAGGACTGGCAAATTATTCTTGATATTATAGAAAAAGCCGACACGCTATTAAAAATAGATTGCGTAAGACTAGATAAACTTGATGTAAATAATCCATTAAAAAAGGCTATCATGAGCGAAAAGAAACTATTATTTGAGCAAACATTTACTCCTGAGGTAAAATTTCGCCGTAAAATGCTCTCGCTCAAAGATGCTCTGGAGAGATTGGAAGAAGCAGTAAGCAAACAGGTAGATCCTTTAAGCTTAGAAGCTGATGGCACCATTCAACGATTCGAATTTTGTTTTGAGCTCTTTTGGAAAACTGTTAAACTTTTTTTAGAAATGCAAGGCCAACAAGTATCACTCCCTAAAGAAGTATTGCGTACCGCCTATCAGGCAAAACTGATTGATGATGAACAACTTTGGTTGGATATGCTCAATGATCGTAATCAATCATCGCATATTTATGATAGGGCTGTGGCAGGGCAAATCTACTTAAGTATTAAGAAATACTTTAAAAAGATGATGGACACGTATAAAAAGCTCAGTAATTATTCTTCCAAATAAAATATCATCAGGAATCAGGACCGCTCATAGGGCACAAAAGATCGCGCACTCTGCTGTTCTTCTTCATTTGAATAGTATGCACTTCACTCTTATTTTCTTGCGCCATTATCAGTCGCACACATTCGTTTACTACTGGTTTTGATAAGTAAGGCACTAAAATTGAACTGCTGGATAAGTCACTATTAAATTGAGCACATTGGAGCGCAGTCCTGCCTTGAATATCTGTTGCGGTGGTACGTGCACCGTTGGCAATAAGCAGCACGATCAGATCCCTGTGCCCTCCTCGAGCAGCATGCATTAATGGCGTAGAACCATCTCGCGGATCTGACTGATTAACCAGGTGTTTATTTGTCATGATCAATAGTTCAATCTGCTCAGTTTGCACAGCAACTAAACGATCTATTTCAGTGCGCACTTGTTCTACTGTTTTTCTTGACTCGAGATAGGATATCGCTTCCGCACACTGTTGAGGAAAACGAGCAACTCCTTTTTTGGTGAAAGCATAATCATCGCATATTCTAAAGACTGCCTCATTCAAATTATCAAGTGCTCTAATAAGCTCGTTATTGGAAGTCACTTTCCCGCATAACTCAAACCCATCCTCAACTGATCCTGAAAAGCTTTTACTCACCAGCAAGATGGCGCTTAACACGAATTGATAAAAACGCATTACACTGCCCTTTCTGCAAAAAATAACGTCGGCAACTATCCGCATGCACCCCCACCTGCACCATATCCGAGCATCTCATTTCTTGCAATAACAGATATATCCTACCACACTAGATTCCTCTCAAAACAGAATATATTGTTTCTATTGAGAAATAATGACTCTGTTTGAACAATCCTAAATAATAGCCATACTATTTCATATGAAAATAAACATGATCCGCCTGTCCAACTCGAGAAGGAAAGCAGATGAGCCATAAAGAACCCATACATACCCTGGCCCGTGCCGTAATTGTCGACCAAGATCACATTTTAATGGCGTATCACCCAAACCATAAGCCACCTCTCTATTATTTGCCTGGCGGCCACGTGGAGCATGGCGAAGGTGCTCAATCAGCACTCATGCGAGAGCTTATCGAAGAAATGGGGGATAAAAAGTTTGTAACAGATCGATTTTTAGGCGTCCTTGAGCATGCTTTTATCAAAAATCCTCAATCAACCTGTTGCCATAACCATGAATACAATTTCTTATTTCAAATCAGCTCGAAAAATTTAACCATAGCGGCTACACCACAATCGCAAGAAGAAGATCTTGCCTTCGCATGGATTCCTTTGAGCGAACTAGCAACTATTATTCTTTTGCCGGAAGTACTTGTCACTCACCTGCCTGCATGGCTTGCGCAGAATCACCCAACTGCGTTTCAAACGAGCATGAAGTAGACAGATATACATATACGATATACCTTTTTTGAAAACCAACATTTCTAAAAAAGGAACTATAATGAAGCAAACCAAAACGTTACTCACGCCGGCCAACTGCGCCCTCTTACTCATCGATTATCAACCACAAATGATTTTTGGTGTTCAATCAATCGATCGACAAACGCTGGTCAATAATGTAACCGCACTGGCAAAGGCCGCTAAATTATTCAAAATTCCCACCACGTTGACCACCGTAGCCGCAAAGACATTTAGCGGTTATATTTTCCCTGAAATTCAGGCAGTGTTTCCTGAGCAAAAACCAATTGATCGCACCAGCCTGAACAGCTTGGATGACGCACGTGTTGAAGATGCGCTTAAAAAACATGGGCGCAAGAAAATTATTATGGCAGGTCTGTGGACTGAAATTTGCTTAGCATTTCCGGTGCTTTCCGCGCTAGAAGATGGGTATGAAGTGTACATCGTTGTTGACGCGTCTGGAGCATCGACAACCGAAGCGCATCAAGCCGCTATACAGCGTATGATGCAAGTTGGCGCAACGCCCGTCACCTGGTTGCAAGTACTTATCGAATTCCAACGCGACTGGGCGCATAAAGCAACATATGATGCGGTACTCAAGATTTGTCAGGATCACGGTGGTGCATATGGCATGGGCATCAACTACGCGCATGATATGCTGCCAGGTGCAAGCGAGTAGGTTCTACTTACTCGTCAATCGCGAAACTAAGATCGCGCTCAAAATATTTGCCGCATAAGCAGGTACCATTGCATACACGCTCACCGTCGTAACAAATGGCGCAATCAGATCCCAACTAACTGCTGTCAAACAACCGGCAAGCATACCGGCAATAGCACCATATGCGTTGATGTTTTTCGTGTAGAGTGCAAGCAACACCAGCGGTCCAAATGAGGCGCCAAGCCCTGCCCACGCATATCTGACCAGCGCCATAATGGTACTTTGTTCGTCCCATGCAATAATAAAACCGCCAATCGCTGCAAGGATGAGGCCTGCGCGATAAATACGTTTGAGTTCACGTTCAGCAGCATGAGGGCGAAATATTTTTCGGTACAAATCGTGCGTAACAATACCGGCTACCACCAACATTTGTGTGTCAACGGTTGAAATGGTAGCAGCAAGAATGGCACATAAAACCCAACCAGCAATCCACGGATTAAATAATCCTTGCGCCATGGCAATGAAAATAAATTCAGGTTTGTCCGGTACGCCCTGCACAAAATATGCAAGCCCAACAATACCGACTGCAGCCGCTGATGCCATCGCCAACAATTGCCAAATCAGACCAACATACTTACCTTTGTACAACTCGTTGGCATTTTTAGTGCCCATAAACTTAGTCAAAATATGCGGCATACCAAAATAGCCAAGTCCCCACGCAAGCGGATCAAGCACTATCGAAGCAAGTGATCGCCAATCAAAATCAGCAATCAGCGAAAGTGAAACGTGGCGTTGTGCTGCCGCCGCCATAATTGGCGTAAGTCCGCCAACCGTGAAATAGGCATACGCAGGCACCACCATGACCATGGCAAGCAAAAAAATTCCCTGGAATAAGTCAATCAGCGCAACTGAAGTAAAACCGCCCACAAATGTGTAGATAATTACCACGGCCATCGAAAGCGCAATGCCAACATGATAATTGAGATGAAAAGCTGATTTGAGCACAAAACCCATGCCCTTAAGACCGACCGAAAGATATATCACAAAAAAGAAGAGTGATATAACGGCCGCCACCAGTGACAACATCCCTGAACGATCGTTAAAACGGTTACTCAAAAATGAAGCAAGCGTTACCCCATGATGTCGCTCTGATTCGATGCGCAAGCGTGCTGCAACAAAATGCCACGTCAAAAACATACCGATTAACAAACCGATAGGAATCCAGAGAGAAAACCCTCCCGCTAAATACACCGCTGCAGGAAAACCCATAAAAAGCCAATCGCTCATGTCAGCTGCATGGGCAGATAAGGCAGTCAAAAACCAGTGTGTCGAGCGACCACCCAAAATAAAATCGGACGCTTGTGCACCTGCTTTTGTCGGCGAACGTTGATGATGAGCAAATAATCCTATCACCAAAATAATAGCCAAATACACGATGAAAGAAACTAAAAGCGCACCATAATCCGCACATGTATGCATAAATGCAGTCAATGCATACGGGGCTAAAAAATCACAAAAAGCTTGCATAAAATCCTAACGAGCAAACTTACCACGCTTGTCTTTAGACAATCCTAAATAACGCATGGTAGGCACAAAGTAAAAGTCGAGCCACAAATGAGAAAAAGCGCCGACAATAAAAAATATCATATCAAAAAACAGTTGATCAGAAAGATGTGGCATAAACCTGCCCACTAAAAACCACACCCCTATGGGCACCAGCGTTACAAACCAAAAGTGGTGGAAAATACCGCGATGTTTTGAAAGAAGTGGTGCAAGCGCACAGATAGCCAAAACAGCTAACAAATCAAGGCGTTCTTTAATAATCAGTGCTATAAAAAGACACAAGATAACGCCGTAAAAATATTTTTGCCCGCGACTTTTGGTATCTATGTCAGGAAAAAGTGCACCCGCAAACGTGCACATAAACCACTCTACCGCCAGAAAACCTGAAGTACAGTAACTATTTAATGCGGCTAACGCAATACAAAACGCTATACACCCACCTGCTACATGTCCACGATAGTTTGGCATCTAAAGTTCCTTTTAATTCGTGATAAAAGTAATTCATAGGTGCCGATTCTAGCAGAGGAAGATGATTTCGTCTATGAGTGATCGCGCATACTTCTTCTACACCCCACTTTTTTGTGCAATCCATTGATCAATTACCTTCTCAAGGACAGCGAGCGGCACTGATGCTGTTTTGAGTATTACATTATGAAATTCGCGAATATCGAATGCATCACCCAGCGCCTTTTGCGCCCGCTCACGTAGTTCAAGAATTTTGAGTTGCCCAATTTTGTATGAGCATGCTTGACCAGGTAACACAAAATAACGTTCTACTTCGGTCACCACTGTATCTAAGTGAAAGCCAGTCGCTTCTTGCATATACGCAATAGCCTCTTGCCGTGACCATCGCTTGTAATGAATGCCTGTGTCGACTACCAACCGCGCAGCACGTAGTAATTCATCTTTAAAATGACCAAGTTCAGAAAATGAAGAAGAATAAAACCCGTGCTCATAGGCAAGTTTTTCAGCATACAATGCCCATCCTTCAACATACGCATTGTATCCTATATACCCTTCTACTTTGCGCAACATTGGCATATCAACTTCTTGTTGCAGCGCTATTTGAAAATGATGACCCGGCTCTGCTTCATGGATTGCTAATGTTTCCATACCATACGTAGCAACTTCGTCCATGTTGCGTAAATTCACAAAGAACGTGCCTGGCCGTGCGCCATCCATGCTTGGTCTGGAATAGGCGCCACCTGGCCACCCTTCTTCCATATGCTTGGGAACCGCTTCAATTAAGACGGATGCCTGCGGTTTTACATCAAACAGTTTGCCTAACTCTTTGCTCGAACGTTCTACAATGGCTACATAATCAGCAAGACACTGCTGGCGTCCCTCATCCGTATTCGGATAATAAAATTTCAGATCTTTAGAAAGTTCTTGCACCAATTCACCGACCGATTTATTTGGATCGTTAAGTCCTTCTCGTGCCAAAATAGCCCGCATCTGCTCATGAATGTAGGCAACTTCTTTCAAACCTAACGCATGGATTTGTTCTGCAGATAAATCAGTTGTGGTGTGATGTTCGAGCATGTAGGCATAATACGCATCACCATCAGGCAGCGCCCACACCCCATGGTTGTCTCGCGGTTGTTCACTTAATCCTACAAAAAATTCACGCACTTTCTGCAATGCGGGGTACACATGTTCTTGAATAAGTTTTTGTGCCGTAGCAAGCAGCGCCTCTTTATCGCTGGAGCCAATTGATTCTATCTGTTTGGCCAAATGAGTATACAAGATAGAATCGGTAACATTGGCAGGCATCAGCGCATCGATGCTATGAATCACTTTTTCAATAGTAAAGGCTGGCGGTACAATGCCATTATCTTTCTGATACTCAAGCAGTTCAACTGTCTGAGTTAATTGGTGCGACATATGGCCGAGTCGTGCGATGTAATGATGCATGTCCTGCTCAACCGCAAATGGATGATAATGCGTTAAGACCGCCATTAAATCATGTAACACACCGGTCATCTGATTCACCATATACTCATGAAACAAAAATCTTTCCCCTGAAACCGCATGCTCAAGGAGCCACGCAAAAATTTCATAAGAAAGTTTTTGCTCCTCAGTAAAGGTAGAAGGATCATATGACTTCAATCTTTGTAAATGAGCCTTTTTATTGAGTAAGGCATTCATCATAAATGCAGGACTTACATCATCCAGATAAGCATTATGCTCACGAACGCCGATAGATTCAAAAAGCCCTAACTCCGTAAGGCGCTGTGGATTATTGATAACGTACATTAAAAAAAGATCATCAAAAAATGCATCAATGGAGTTATCATCAGATACATATTGATCAGCATAAGCATTCTGCTCATGCGCCATGCTCATTATTTTTAATGCTTCTTGCTTATTATTCCTTGCCGCCTGCATAAGCGCATGCCAATAAAGCGTATGTGGTTTGAAAGTAGCAGATTGTTGACTCACCGATATATCCTCATGCGCAGTACTATACAAGACTGTTAATGCTATGGTAGAAAAAATGATACACTTCATATTATAAATCCCCTTGCACACACCCATTCATTTTTATGCACAAGGTAGCCTAATCGTAACACAGTTAGGGATAATTGGCGAAAAGAAGGCCTGAAAAGGCTAATAGAGCGCTATTTTCCGTTATGCATCGCCAATCAAAAAACCATCACCCTGTCATTAAATTTTCAGTTTGACACTTTTTAAAAACGACAGTATCCTTATAGAATAAGCTTATACTATAAGCTGACACGAAAGTCTGACTAGAAAAATGGAGTTTATTATGATGTCATGTCAAACAATATACACAGAACTTGCTAAGCATACGCTCAGCCTCCTGGCACTTACGTCACTCGGACTCTGGCAGACACGCTATACGGGTGATATCGATAATAGCTTTGGCAAGCGAGATCACTTGTACCCACATTATGTAGAAACGGTCTGTAAAGGACTCACCAAAAATGGTCTTGCCGATAGCAATGCATCTCTTGGGTCGTCAAGATGAGCAAAACAGCGAGCAGGATTGATGTACAAAATGCGGATATGCTCGCCGAAAATAGTTTTAAATTCACTCGTGCCTGCGGCAGCGCC
>Ga0206963_10173_pt1 | contig 21311 bp, 17 predicted proteins | sample Alteio_BWOrgHeat_28_FD_152958 | JGI IMG/M metagenome (GOLD analysis project Ga0206963, IMG submission 152958) | Enriched cells from forest soil in Barre Woods Harvard Forest LTER site, Petersham, Massachusetts, United States -... | ecosystem: Environmental > Terrestrial > Soil > Temperate forest >... | reverse complement strand
CCTACTGCGGAGCGATCGGAAGGCCCTCTTGTTTCCAGGATTGCTCGCGGCCATTGCAGCTAACGTTGCCCACAAAGGTCTTCTCAAAGGTTTTTTCACAAGAACGATCTTTAGCGATCTCAGAGACCAATCGCCGTTTCTAACCAATCCCCAGTACCCAAGCGATGTCGTCTCATTGGGAAGTACCGGCGTGAAATCGGCCCTAATGGCCTCAGGCTCCATTCCCTTAGCTATGGCCGCGACCGAAGGAAAAGTAGGAACCAAAAGAGTCTCCTACCGAGATGGAGGGCTACTCGACTACCACATGAATATCCCTTTTTCAGATCACAAAGACCGGTTGGTTCTGTTTCCGCACTTTAGTGAAACTATCGTTCCAGGCTGGTTCGATAAATACCTCCCCTGGGAACGAAAACCAAACTCCTCATTCCTGCACAACGTACTGCTAGTTTGCCCCACCAAAGAGTTCGTAAGTAAATTACCGATGCAAAAGATTCCCGATAGAAACGATTTTATCTCATTTGAAGGACGTGATGAACAGCGAATGAAACAATGGCGATACATTGTAGGGGAATGCCGGAGACTGTACGATGAACTCCTAGAGGTCATTCATTCCGGGAACATTTCCCAATTGGTGCGGCCGTTTCCGACCAGTCAACCTGCGTAAGCGATATATCGGTAGCCAAGACTAGCGTTTCTTTCCGCCGCCCCTTTTTCCGCCACCTTTTTTACCCGCCTTAGCGACGTTTCCCCTTTTTTGAACCATCCCACCGCGCCCCATCTTCCTTTTCTTTCCCATCTGCGCAGCCGCACGACCACCACCGCCGCCACCCATTTGCGGAGGGCCACTATGGCTAAATCCTTCGGAATGGCCAATCGCCGGAGATAACAAGAGCAGGGTTAACACAAGTCTAACGAGACGTTTCATCGGATACCTCTTTTTTCCTCTCCCTGATCAACGAAAGGCTGCAAGTCGAAAGCCAAAAAAAACTATCTCGTAGACTTCCAGTGTAACAAAGCCACTTTTGTCACCCTGTCTGGTGCGTTGACTAGGTTTGGGAATGTGAGAGTGGAGATTGGGCAGAGACTCTTTCGAGTTAGTTTTGATGAATGCAGGAAGGATCCCCTCCGCTCAGAGACGCCCGGCCCGATGACTATCGAGTTGGATAGGTTGTCGGAGAATCGGCTCCGGGCTAGGCCCGCGGGAGGTACGTTAGGCGACTTTCGAGAATTCGTTTAACGACCAGGGAGTTCGGTACCTTGGGAAGTCTGGATCGCAACATCAGCGGCTAGATCTCTCATAGGGAGAGTCAGGTAGAAAACGGCGCCCTTTCCTGGCTGAGATTCAGCCCAAATAGATCCTCCGTGACAGTCGACCACCGATTTGCATACGGCTAGCCCTATCCCCGCCCCGGGGTGGGTCTCTTGCCCATGAAGTCGCTTGCCGAGCAGAAAGATCATATCAGAATACTCCCTTTCAAATCCAATGCCGTTGTCCCTGACGGAGAAGACCCATTCCGTGCTTCGTCGCTCTGCTTTTATTTCGATCTGGAGCGAGAGATCCCCCCTAAATTTAATGGAGTTCGAAATTAGATTTTGGAATACCCGAACAAGCCCGACAAAGTTGCCTTTAACTATCGGAAGCGGCTCGATGTGGATGAGCGCCTGTGACTGGTCAATAAGAACTTTCAGATTGATTAACACCTGGCTTATCACCTGGTTACAATCTACCGTATCCGGGGAGATCTCTTCGCCACGACTTAGCGCATAGGTACGAAGCCCTTCGACCAGTATCTCCATTCTCGAGGCACCCTCTTTCAAGATATTTAAGGTTTCCTTCGCTTCTGGAGAGATCGCCGTTCCGACCTGTTCGGCAAAAACCTCGCAATAAAGATTGATGGTGCGAATGGGCTCTTTAAGATCATGCGACGAAATCCACGCAAATTGTTCGAGCTCTACATTCGCACGGGCCAGGGCATGATTCTTTATTCTCAATGACTCCATGGTTTGGCGATTATTCTCTAATATCGCACTGGTTCGGGCGATGAGTTCTTTGGCAGAGAAGGGTTTGACCAGGTAGTCGTCCGCACCTTTTTGAAATCCCTCGACCCTTGCCTCTTCGCCCGCTCGAGCGGAAATCATGATGACGGGAATATCCTTGGTATCTCCGCCGGATTTGAGTTCCTGGATCAGTTCCATTCCACTTAAGCGTGGCATCATTACATCTGTGATAATGAGATCAGGAAAGGTTTCCCGCGCTCGACTAAGTGCACTTAAGCCATCAGCGACGGTTTCGATATCCCAATATTCCCCTAGAAGACGCTTCATGTAATCTCGCATGTCGGAATTGTCATCCGCGAGAAGGATCTTGGCACGAGGGTGAATCAAAGGGGATTGGCCGCCGTTCACCATTTGGCGTTCGCCCGAACTGACGGGTTCATTCACAGAAGCATTCCAATGCTCTGTCTCTTGAACAAAGAAAGTGCCTCCCTTTTTGGAGATATAACTTGAGTTATCATTCTGGACTTGATGAGAAGGCAGATGCTTCATTCCGCGCGGCATGGAAACCGTAAAAGTAGTCCCCTGGTCTAGGACACTCTCGACAGCAATAGTTCCGCCGTGAAGTCGAACTAACTCCTTCACCAGGGCCAGTCCAATCCCTGTTCCCTCGAAGGACCTTCCCCGCGCCCCTTCCACACGATGGAAACGCTCGAAGAGTCTTACTAGTTCGGCCTCGGGGATCCCAATTCCGCTATCGCTAATGACAAGTTCGGCGCCGTTCTCCTTCAGGGTTAACTGGACTCGAATTTTCCCCTTTAGCGTAAATTTAAAGGCGTTCGAGATAAGATTTAGCACAATTTTTTCCCACATATCGCGATCAAGATAGATGGGTTCGGAAAGGGCTGGGCAATCTACCACGAACTCCAGACCACCACGATCGATCGCCGAGCGAAACAAACTTGCCAAATCCGCAGTCAAAGTCGAGATATCGGTGGGTTGATAACTGGCCTGCATCCGACCCGCCTCTATGCGAGAGAAATCAAGAAGGGTATTTACTAATTTAAGGAGTCTCAACGCATTTCTATTCAATAGTTCGATATCAACTCGAAAGTCTGAGGGAAGAAGACGACGACCTGACAGCAAGTCCTCAAGAGGCCCCAGCATCAAGGTTAGAGGGGTTCGAAATTCATGACTTACGTTGCTAAAAAAGAGGGTCTTTGCGCGATCAATTTCCGCAAGCGCTTCCGCCCGTTTTTTTTCTCGTTCAATAGTGTGAATATTGGAAATATGTGTGGATAGATGTTTACTTACGAGGGCAAAGAACTCTCGGTACCGTTCACCAAAGGACAGTCTCGAACTAATTCCTAAAATGAGAAATCCCGCCAGAGCCTCCTGGCCTGCGATATCTATCGGAAGTATATAGGCCGAATCTGGTCCTTCCGCGTAGGGACTTCGAGGGAGAGCGTTAGGAAACCTAGTACGAAGACTATCGACTCGCCGGGCTTGTTTGCTTTGGTCGACCAAATGGATTGGCCAGCTCTGGTCATCCGGTGCCATTAAGTCGAGAGTTAGCGGCGAAGCCTCACTACCCGCTTTAATTCCACTTGACCCAATCAATGTGAACTTACGGTCGACAGTATTCGACAGATAGATCAGGGAGAACGGCACGTCGTTGATATTGTCACCGAGTACCTTACCGACCGAGTTACCCAACTCTGAAAAGCTATTGATCTTATCGGCGCCGAGATCGTGAAGCGTCTTCAGCCTTCGTTCGCCGAGAACTCGATCGGTCGTCTCTTGGCAAGGATTGATGATGCCTCCTACCGCCCCGCTCTCATCCCGAATCGGGCTGTAGGAAAAGGTAAAATAGGTCTCTTCGAGAAAATCTTTACGGCTCATAAAGAGCTGCATGCTCTCGGCCCAGGTCGCCTTGCCCGTTCGGAATACTTCCTCGGTCAGAGGGCCAAGCTCCCCCCAAATTTCCGCCCACTGCTCCTTAGCCGATCGTCCCAGAAACTGCGGGTGTTTTGCCGGCGCGGCAAAGGGGATATAAGCATCATTATAAAAGACGGTGAGGTCCCGTCCCCACCAGATGAGCATGGGAAATCGAGATCCCAGACAGATACTCAGTGCCGTTTTAAGACTCTGTGGCCAACTTTCAAAAGGTCCGACGGAAGATTTCCGCCAGTCCACCGAGCGCATGAGTCGTCCGAGTTCACCTCCCGCTTCCGTGAACTCCATAAACCCTTTTGAAAGGGAAGCAGTGGGCCTGCTCATCTCCTCCCTACCCCTAATCGCGGAAATTCGACTGACTTTAAGCGTTCCACCAATTGTCTAAGACCGGCAAGTTCAGTAGGCTTAGTGTAGAAAGACGCCGCCCCCTTATCCATACACTCTTCGATGTCCCTAGCTCTATTGGACGTACTAAGAACGATCACGGGGATGCGCTTTGTCTGTTCATTGAAAACGATCTGTTTGAGAACTTCCCTTCCGTCTACTCTAGGCAAGTTGAGGTCTAACAGGATTAATTCGGGAAGACCCACTTCGGGAAAGAGGTCTCGACGAAAAAGATAGTCTAAGGCTTGGGCTCCATCAGAGACCCAGTTGAGGGATCCCGTGAAACCATCTTCAAAAAAAAGTTTTTTCAGGAGTATGGCATCGGCCCGATTATCCTCCACCAGAAAAAGGGTGGGATCTTGCGAGCCTCGCGTAGCACTCTGCTCCAGAATCGGCATAGCAAATCCTTCCAACGTAGGCCACCTTGTAATAGCGCTCCAGCGCCAAACCATCGGCCCTCTACCCTCTTAATCTTAAGGAGTTTCTCGAATTCTTCAACTGCCAGAATTCGCAAAGTACTTTCCCGGACGGATCCTCAAGACTCCCAACCAATGCCCATTACACACCATCGGCGTTCCCGAGAGCCAGGGTGAGCGGGTTTGGTCGATTGTCAGACCGGGAAGTTCAAAGTATTAGATTGTCCATTGAATTTAACTGGATAGAATGAAGTGTGGACAAATACTTTCAAAAACCTATTTATGCACGGCAGAGTGTCGAAGCCTTGGGGGGAAACTATGGGAAGTAAACTCTTCGTGGCATTAGTTCTAGCAGGAATCTATTCCCCTAGTGTTGTCGCTGACAAGAAAGCTATTCCGGCGGGAGAACTATTAAAAGGCAAGGGGAAAGGCGCCTGTTACATTGTCCAAAATGGCAGAAATTACATGTGCAATGAGTACATCAATCTCCCTGAAGAACTGATTGAGTCTTTGAAAGCGGCCTGCGAAAGCGCAAATAAGGATCCCAATAATAAGAATCACATCGTCTCCCGGTGGAACCCTAACGAATCGTGCACGCGTAAGGAAGAGTGGGGAGAGTGTAGAGTAGACGTGCCGGAGAGCGTGACGGTCTGGTATGCCGAAAGCATCAAAGATCCCACCCCTGGATTGAAGGACTCTTTAATCAGTCTCTGTAAGAAAGCGCATAATAAGTGGGTAGCGAAGTAGCGCTCTACTTAAGCGCTATGAAGATCCGATGAACGTCGTCGTTATCGTCTAGCTCATTCAAGAAAGCCTCAATTTCGGCCTTCGCTGCCGGAGCGACCTCGACCGGGTCTTTGGGGACGTAGGCAAATTCCGAAGCGCTAACCTGCCACCCCATATCGTGAAGCGCCTTGGTTACCGAAATAAGGTCTGCCTTCTCGCAGATAAACTGCGCACCATCGTCCGTTTTTTCTACTTCTTGCGCGCCCGCTTCGATGGCGGCTTCTTCCAAGTCCATCGCCGTATGAGGATGGGTCGCTACGACCATTCCCACGTGGTTAAACATGTAAGACACCGACCCGGTAGCTCCCAAGGTTCCTTTGCGAAAAAGAGCGCGAATATCAGAAGAGGTTCGATTGCGATTTTCTGTCAGGCATTCGACCATGAGGGGAACTTTATGGGGAGTAAACCCCTCATACGTGACCAATTCGTAGTTCACCGGCTCAAGAAGGCCGGCTCCTTTTTTGATGGCCCGCTCGATATTTTCCCGGGGAACGGACTGCTTCTTGGCCGACTCAACCGCGGTACGAAGTCTGGCGTTGTGGGCTGGGTCAGGGTCCCCCGCTTTAGTGGCCATGATGATCTCTTTGACCATCTTGCTAATGAGTTGGCCGCGTTTGGCGGAATTCTCGACTCGACCCTTCTGTTTCCATTGTGCGCCCATAGTACCTCTCCTCGCCGTTTGCAGGCAGCAAACGAAAAAGGCACTCTACCAAAGGCCCGCAAAATTACAAAGCAGATGGTCCTTTTCGGACCTAACCCAGCAGGGAGGCAATGCTAAGAAAATGGGACACACTTCCCGCAAGGACGAAGAGATGCCAAATTTCATGAAAACCAAAATAGGGGGGGAACGGATCCGGCTTCTCTAATCCATAGATGACCGCACCTACCGTATAGCAAAGCCCTCCCGTCACCAGCCAAGCAAAACCCGTTGGACTTAGCGAATGATAGAGCGGAATGACGACACAAATGGCAAGCCATCCCAAACCGAGATAACAGGCGGTCGAAAACCACCGTGGAGCGTGGATCCACCAGATACTTAGAATCAACCCTCCGATAGTGAGGAACCAAACGCAAAAAAGAAGACCCCATCCCAAGGTACCGGACAACGCGATCACGCAAAACGGAGTGTAGCTACCCGCGATCAAGACGAAGATCATCGCGTGATCGAGCTGTCGAAAAATCTCCTTCGCCCGCGGTGGGACATCCAGCATGTGATAAAACGCGCTAGACAGATAGAGAAGGATGAGACTCACCCCGAATACCGAAAAGGCGACTATATCGGCGAGGCTTCTATGGCATTGCCGACTTTCATAAACCAGGTAGACCAGGGCCCCGGCACCCAGGAACGCACCAACAAGATGAGTCAAACCACTAACGGGGTCTTGAATTCTTTTCCACATGAACCAATAGGGAAGCAATAATTCGCTTCCTTGGCGACTGAATTCTTTGTCGCAGTAGCCAATATGGAAAAATCGCCACGATTCGGACTTGGCCCCTTCTCTCTCAATAGGGGCCACAAAAGCACCGAAATACTAGTAGATGAGATCCGCTGCCAAGAAATTGCCCCCACCCGCATTCAATTACCAAAAAGCGTTCTCCAGAAATTTAGGTATCGTGTCAGAGTCGGAGCAGTTAACGCTACGCGAAAAACACGTGGCCATTCCCGGCTGTGGCGGGGTAGGAAGCATTCATGCTTTGGCACTGGCACGTATGGGGATAGGCAACTTCACCATCGCCGACTTCGATCAGTACGAGATAGAGAATTTTAATCGGCAGTTTGGGGCGAAACAATCCACCATAGGGAAGAGTAAAGTCGACGTGGTTCGTCGAGAAATCCTTGAGATCAATCCGTCCGCCAATGTCCGAGTCTTTGATGAACCGATCGGCGCCGGCAACGTTGACGACTTTCTCGCTGGCGTGGACGTGGTGGTGGACAGTCTCGACTTCTTCGCCTTTTCCGCCAGAGATGCCCTTTTTCCTGCCGTCCAACGCAAAGGTCTATGGCTCGTCACAGCGGCGCCCCTCGGACTCTCCTGCGCTTTACTCGTTTTCTCGGGTGAGAGCATGGACTATTGGCGCTACTTTAATTTTAAAGAGAGTGACACTCCGGTCACTCGGGCCATTAAATTTGCTATAGGGCTAGCCCCCGCGGGGCTACACATCAAATACATGGATAGGAGCCGAATCGATCTTAAAAGTGGCAAGGGACCTTCCCACGCCATCGGAGTGATAGAATGCTCAGCGATGGCGGCCACCGAGGTTTTGAAAATTTTGCTACAACGCGGAGTCATTCGAGCCGTTCCTCATTTTTCCCAGTTTGACGTGTATCGAGCCAAATATCGAAAAGGAGTTTTATGGGGGGGGAATCGAAATCCGTGGCAGCGGTTCAAGATATGGTACTTCACCCGATTTCTGCTGAAAAACGTTCGATGATTCCAGACCGAACCACACTATTACGACTCCTTGGTTCAGCCACCCGCATTCCCAGCGGAGACAATTGCCAACCGTGGTCCTTTCAGGCGGAAAAAGACAAACTCATCATCCTTCACGATGAAAGCCGAGGGCGCCACGCTCTGAATCGAAAGAACCACGCCTCCTTGATTAGCCTTGGCTGTCTGGCCGAGGGTCTTTCGATAGCAAGCAGTGTGGAAGGATTGCGCGCCGAAGTGACTCCGCTATTTACCACTGAGCCGCCTGAATTAGGTAAAGCATGGGCGGAAGTACGTTTTAGACCCTCTGCCGATCGTGTGAATCCCTTGGTTGTGGCCCTCATCAACCGCTGCACCGATCGTAGTCTGTACAAAGGCGGAGATCTCTGCGACCCCGTATTTCGTGACATCGCCTCTGATGCCGTACCTTTTGCGGATATCGAAATCCGAATGATTTCCCAATCACAGTACTCCCAGAAATTTCTGGACGTCGCCTGCCAGACCGAGACCTGCGTATGGACCGATGAGAAAGCGCAGCAAGATCTGATGCGATGGATTCGCTTCTCAGACAAAGAAGTTCAGTCGACTCGAGATGGAATGCCCTGGCGCACCTTGGGAATAAGTTACCCGGAATCTCGAATCCTTAAACTTTGTCGATCTTTCGCAACGCAACAACTGATGAATAAGGCCGGATTCCTAGCCCAGAGCCGCAAAGTGACACGCAAACAGATTCTCTCCTCTGCAGGAATATTGGCGTGGGTAACGCACCATCCCTCAGCGGCCGCACTTTATGCCGTGGGGAGACTCTCTTTTAGAGCGTGGCTAAGGCTCGTAAAAATGGGCTATGCGGCGCAGCCCATGACGCTAACGTCACTCTCCCTTTACGATATGGCGACCGGCGCTTTGGACCCAAAGGAGCCTGCCGAATCGCTACTCAAACAGAGTTTGCCCGCCATTCAAGAAGCCTTTTCCATGGGGCCTAACCAGTTACCTGTCTGGATGCTCCGCACGGGCCTCAGCGAAGGGCTCCCACCAGAAACCCGCTGTTTAAGACTGCCGGTGGAATCTATTTTGAGCTAAACGTCTCTGTCTTCCTACTCACCGCCAGCGATCCCCTTTGACGAAGTATTCACAGATAAACTACATTAGAGGCCAACCCTTCGGAGCCACAAGTGAAACCACTTCGCATGCTTATCGCCCTTAGTCTGATTTTCTTATTTGCCAAACCAGCCATTTCCGCGAACGCACCCGATGCGGATAGACTTCTAAAAGATGCAGAATTTATCCGCAATCCCCAGGATGACTACCAGGTCAAAGTGAATCTCGTAGATACTAAGAATGGAAAAAAAGAGGAGCACACTTACGAGACGTTAGTCAAAGGGCGGCATAAATCTCTCGTTCGTTTTCTGACTCCCATAGTTGACGTCGGTACCAAAGCGCTGATGATTGATGATCAGATGTGGATCTATGTTCCCTCTACATCAAAGCCGATACGGATTGCGGCCAGACAAAAAGTGATGGGCAATGCCGCGTACGGAGACATCGTCCGACTCAGCTTCGAGGGTAACTACAAAGCAAAAATAGTACGAAATGATACATACAACGGCAAAAAGGCCGTTGTATTGGATCTTACGGCCATTGATGGAATGCCTGTCACCTACGACCGAGTAGAATATTGGGTGGACGCGAATTCACATCGCCCGTTGAAGACGCTTTACCAAACGATGTCTGGAAAGACGTTGCGGGAAGGTTATTTTGAGGATTTTGCTAACGTTCTGGGAGTCCAAAGACCCACGCATTTCATACTGACCGATTTCTTGCAAAAAGATCACGTCACCCACCTGGTGTTCGCGGATGCGAAGAAGGCTTCGCTCCCTGACCTCCTTTTCGATAAGCAAAATTTTGGACGCGACTAGAAATAAAAGATCCGTAGCGCTATTCGGCGCCCTATTCATCGGCTTCTTTTCTGCGATGGCGGGTTTAGCCGCACAAGAGCCGTCTCTTACGGTAGATCTAGAAAATTTTACGAGCTATTTCACTACGCAATCGATCCTTCGACACAACCGCTATGAAATTCACGTCAAAGAGATCGTACCGCTTTCCCCTTCCCTAACGACGGTCCTCGATCTTCGGGGACGCGCCGAGGCCGCTCTTTCGGACATTAATACGAAAATTCTCCCTCACTATTCCAACGCCGTTCGAGACGACGAGCTCATAGAAGGCGAAATACGGCAGCTCTACCTAGATTGGCTGGGTAATTCGGTTCGGATTAAGATGGGCCTATTACAGATAGATTGGATCGACTCGCTCTCACCCTTGACCAGCGATGTGATGACTCCCTTAGACCTGCGCTTCGGGGGATTTGGCACTAACAAAGAGATTATCGTCCCTGAACCTGCCCTAGATCTGAATCACAAACTTTTTGGCGGCACCCTTGAATGGCTCGTCGTTGCCCTACCAGTGACCCATCGTCTTCCCGCCGGAAATAACGGATATGGCTTTTACCCCTACCTTCAAAACCAGGTCACGCCTTTGGCTCCCGAGCTAGTGACGGGTCAAATACCCCGTACTCTTTCTGAAGTGGAAGGCGGAATTCGCTACCAACTGGAATTTGATCCGCTGGAACTGTCTTTTCTGGCGTATCGTGGACATCAAAGAACCCCGACATTAGTCGTTGGGCCCCTGGGTCCTTCATCAATTCCCATCACCGAAGTCTATGGCAGAGCCACAACCCTGGGAGTGTCCGGCACGTATGGAACCGATGCCGCAATTTTCCGACTGTTCACCTACGCGGAACCGCACCGTTACCCTGCGGTCGTCTCCGTAGTTCCGGGGCTAGATCCGGCCGGTCAACTCCCTTTTGAAACGCGGATTCGGGTAGGAGGGGGATTCGACTATGTCTTTTCAAAGCACTTAAAATTATACAGCGAAGTGACGGGCACCCACACGGAGTATCCCTCGGGCCAGATGAACTATTTGACGACGGTAAGAGTCACCAACGAGTCGTTCAAGAATATATTGCTATCTTTGAATACTACGGTGGGCTTCCCAAAATCGTCCTATTTGATCACGCCAGAAATGACATGGACGTTTGATTCAAACACCAAATTGGGTTTGGGGGCTCATTTTATCCACTCCGGAGATCCCGGTTCGGCTTTTGAAATTATTAAAGATGCGAGTCAGGTCTATGGATTCTTTCAGTACAGTTTTGCGCTTTGGTAGCTGAGAGAATTTACCATCTCTTTCCACTCGTCCGAATAATCGACCACCTTGAACCCATACGCCCCGGGAGCGCAGCTGCGAACCAACTTCAATTTAAGCTCCGCCGACATCCCATCGCCGACTTTGAGCACGCATATGCCCATATCGCCTGGCCGAAGATTAGACTCTCCGGTCGCCTTTAACCCGTTCAAAGAGGCATCTATGATCTTAAGCGGAACGACTTTCCCCTTGGAAAGGGTCAACGTACCTTGGCAGTGTACCGGAAACCTTATTTCGGATCTCTCACGCACTCTTCCCGTCACCCTCGGTAGGGGTAGATGCTCTTTTAGGTCCGTCTGATGAAAGAGATGGCTTAGGAGCTCCAACTCGTAATCATCCAAATGTACCAGGGGGGTAGAGCCACCAAAGAACAATCGGCAGAGATCCGTATCAATGCCGCCATGAAAGGCTCGGGAAAATTTTGTCTTAGGAAAGTGAAATCCATCATGTTGGGTTTCGGTATAATAACGATACAGATCTCGATCGGCCCCTTTACCAGAATAGATCTTTCGGTACCTTGAATGCGCAGCCTTAATGTCTAAGACCTCTCCCAACGCCGGATTCCCTTCGACAAAGTCATATTTTTTAGTCGTGAACTTAAGACGTTTAAACAAAAGAATGGCTTCGTAAAAAGGCGCGTGCCTCGGATTGACCGCCGCAAACAGATAGTCGAGCCCTAAATACTTATCCGCATATTCCCACATGAATTTTGTGAGGGGGAATAGCACCCGTCCCGGAGATCGTCGATAGTCCCTGGCCACCGCGAGGGCGGATATCTCTGCGCATCGGTGGGCACGAGGGAACAGTGATCGGCGTGGGCAAAGTTTATCAATGGGAAGTCCGAAAGCCCCCTCTTGGACGATAGATAACGTGCCAATCGTCTGGTCACCGTGTTTTGCAATAATCACCGTAGTGGTCGGCAGAAGATGATACTTTGTCACTCGCATTTTTAGCATCTGGGGACGCATGAGTCCGGCATCGACATACGCCGAGTGGAGAAGCCGAAATGCCGAGGCGAACTCCTCCGGAGTCTCGGCAGCTTTGAGCACAAGATCCCCAGAAGACGTGGGAACGGTCATGGAGGATCGAATAATTTTGTTAGTAAGCGTCGCTGGAACGAGATGCGCCCAGGAAGACGCCTTTCGTCGCGCCATCCGGTTCCACTTAACTTTGAACTGGTGCAGATTGTGCTTTATCGGTGCTAGTTTTGATTTCAATCAGTCCCTCCCGCTCCCCAATTATGCTGGTCCAATGTTAAGCACTTAAGCTGCAATTATGTACATTGTGCGAAAATCAGGACAAATGAGGGCTAGCCCCCCTAAATAGAAATCGAATTAATCCACCGAGTCATTACCATCGCAATAGCCTCACGCCGATCCATCGAGTAGATTGACTAGATGAAAGCCGTATTGGTGGGAATAAAATTGCAGGAGGTCGCAGAGGAAGAACTCGAAACCTCCCTTCAAGAGCTTCAGCGCCTGGTGGAAACACTTGGCTTCAAAGTGATAGGAAGGCTCGTCCAAAAACGCGCCGCCCCCTCACCCGTTTCAGCGGTGGGCGCCGGTAAACTCAAAGAGTTGGCCCGCTGGACAGGAGGCACGGGAGAGGTAGAGACCCATTCAAAGCCCAAGCATAAAGCCGCTGAGTCATTTGAATCCGCCGAGGAGACCTCCGATGAAGACCCCGAACTGGAAGACGAAGAAGACAGTCTAGCGCCCAAAGACCGAGCCACTCACGTGATTTTTGACCAGGAGCTAACGCCCAACCAGCTAAGAAATTTAGAACAGGCCACCGGTGCTGAAATTTTGGATCGTACGGCGGTCATCGTAGAAATTTTTCACCGCCACGCCAAGACTCGCGAAGCCAAGCTTCAAGTGGAGATAGCGCGCCTCAACTATCTCACTCCCCGGATTCGGGCGACCGGCCCCGGAGAGAGACAGGGGGGCGGCGTCGGAGCCAAAGGGGTCGGAGAGACCTCTCACGAGCTCGATCGCAGACGTATTCGAGATCGAGTCGCTGAACTACAGAGTGAACTAAAGCTCATTCGTGAGGATTCGACCCACCGACGCGAAAGGCGTCGAGATCAATCACGGGTCGCGCTCGTTGGTTACACCAACGCTGGCAAATCCTCTCTGATGCGCGCGCTCACCGGTAGCGAAGTGCTCGTCGCTGATAAACTCTTTGCGACTTTGGACACGACGGTACGGGCGATGCAGCCGGAAGTATTCCCACGCATTCTGGTTTCGGACACCGTTGGGTTCATTCGAAATTTACCGCACGATTTGGTGGCCTCTTTTCGATCAACGCTCGATGAAGCCCGTGACGCATCGCTACTCCTATTTGTCGTTGATGCTTCCGACCCTGAATTTCGCTCTCAACTGGAAGTGACTCGCACGGTGCTCAGCGAAATTGAAGCGGTAGACATCCCCTCGCGAATTTTACTCAATAAGGTCGATTGTATCGATCTCGTCCAGACGCATCTGCTAAGTCGCGAGTTTCCTGATGCGCTCCAAATTTCGACCCGCAATCCGGCCGATATCGAAAAGGTGAAAACGCTAGTCCGTGACTTTCTCACGGCCGATATGCAGGAGACCGAATTTCTGGTTCCTTACGATGACCAAAAGGGAATGATCGGTGAGATCCGCAGAAACGCTTCGGTGATCGAAGAAAAGTTTGAAGGCGATGGGGTAAGATTGAAAATTAAGAGTTATCCTGAAGCACTCGCCAAGCTCAGAAAACTTTTTGGGGAACCTTAACGATTAGCTGCGGCACGTCGGACAAGCCCCATTCCTCCCCATCGCCCTTGACGATGGGGAATTTTGTCCGATAAAATTTGCAAAATCATCAATTATTTCAAGCCTGCAGGCCGGTGAATCCCCGGTATGAAGCTTGCAACCTCCAATTAGTACGGGGAGCAACCTAGGAGAACGACTATGAACCGCACTGGATTGGGAGTTTTAATATTGAGTCTCTGCCTGCCGTTATTTGCCGAAACGAATTCGGTGGAGCTTCGCATCCAACAATCGGGAGCGCCAACCTCGGGAAACACCATAAGCGTGAATCCGAATCAGCAGCTCGACCTTTCCGCCGATCTCTGGGGAGTCGGAGGTCAGTGTACCGAACCTGGGGGATGCGCTCAAAATCGGGGAGCCTCTGATTTCTTGTGGTCTTCTGACGACCGACCCAATACCGTGTGCGACCCTTATAACGCGAGCGAATGCTCGGCGGAAACCGACTTTCACGTCACTCCATCGGGGGTACAGTTTACCGTCCCTGCGGGGTCCGGACAGCCCATCACGGTGAGTGCCAGAGAGAGGGCGGGTGATCTCATGGGAAGTGTTTCGCTTAACCTCCAAACGCCGGTAGTGGAAGAGGCACCTCCCACTCCCCCAGCCCAGATCGTCGTGCTGCAAAAGACCGGACACTGGGTGGTGATCGATGGAGTCTCTTACTGGTCACCCAACTCCTACCGACCCGATTGGGTGCCGTATCAACATGGACACTGGGTATTTGTCGCCGGCGAAGGTTGGACTTGGGTGTCATACGATCCCTGGGGTGCCTACACCGACCACTATGGAATTTGGCGATTGCACGCTACCCATGGCTGGATCTGGTTGCCGTTTGAACACCCCGTGTACCATCCTTGCACAGTAACGTTTTTCTTCTCGGCCGGTCATATTGGATGGAGTCCTTACTACTCGGGTTGGCCCGGCGGATATCGAGCCGGTGAAGCGGCGGGATTTAGAGACGGATTTCACGCGGGAATGACCGCATCGGCAACCCCTCCCGGCGCCACCGTCGTAGTCGCTCACAACTTTTACGCACAAAATATCTTTAAGGCACAAGTAGCAAGAACAGAAGTTCCTAACATTTACCGAGCTGCGGTGACTTCGCGATCCTTCGGTCCACAACCTGGAGGAATGACTCCTCAAAGCTCTAGGACTTGGATCAATAATCAAGTGAAAGTAAGGGAATCGAATTTCCCTCAAACCGGAGCGAGAAATATCCGTGGTCCGGAGGCCAACTTTCGAACCCCCGTTCCGTTCCACCCCACGCCCAAAGAGTATCCACCGTCGCGCTTCACCACGCTGCCGCAGCCAATGCGCAATAGTGGCATCCGCAAACCGCGACCGATGAAAACATCTCCCATGAAACCCCGCGCGGCAGGTTGGCCGCGAAGTGGTCTGAATCGAGTGTTCTAAGTATTAAGGAGGGCTAACCACCGAGCAGTCGAGAGCCGGGTTAGCCCTTCCGCCAAAGTCCGTTACCAGTCTGTTACCATTTCGCAAAGAATTTTAGCATTCGCTTCTTCTTCTGGCATTTGGTAGATTGCCTCGCAATTTTCAAGGAGGCTCTCATGTGGAAGCGTTTTGTAGCACCGATCGCCGTCGTTTTTCTCATCTCATTTAGCGGGGTTAGCACAGTAGGCCTCAGCGCCGAAGAGGAGGAATCCAATGGAGCGGTGGCCGGACTCATGCCTCGAGTCATGGAGCTGCAATTTGCCGCTCTCATGGAAGCAAAGACGCTAGCCCACTTGAATACCACTTTGGTAGCGCAAGGGAGGGAGGCCATAAAGACTGGACTTCCCATTTCGAAGGGTTTTGCCAAAGGGTTTGCAGTTACCGGAGATCCAGCCGACTACCTCACATGGAGATATAAAGGGATAGAACGCGAAATTGGTCCGATACGACGACACGTCACTACTCTGGTCAGAGACATCATTGCCAACGAAAAGATCACGAAAGCTCAAGAAAAGGACCTCACGGCCTGGCTCGCGTCGTTCTGGGCCTCCGATGCGGCCTTCTCCAAGGAACCCAGCGCAATGAACCTTGACGCTCTGGCCGACACCCTAATGTTACAGTTTCGTTCTATCGCCGCCTTTGAACAGCCGGAGGTCACATTATTGACGACCATTTTGTATGCCTCTACGGTCGAAAAACAGTACAACCTCATCTCTGACCATTTTTTCTATTTGATGCAGGTGTACGCTGCCGATCCAAAGCGGATCCAAGAGAATCAACTATCTGCCGATGGCCTGACGCTAAATCCGAAAGCCGTTCTCGAGGGTAAAGAGAAGGCCATTGTCGGGTTGAAGGACCGATACGGCCGCTGGGTGAAAACCCTATCTCAAGACTTAGCAGCCTACGCCAAACCCGGAGCTCCTTTACTCAAGGGACACTCGGTAAAAATCGCAAAGATCATTCAATCTGCCGATGGGATTCTCACCAAGTTGGAGAGCGGTACGATAGAGGTCATGAAGCAATTAGGAACGCTTATCAACGATACTTTGGAATTAATCAGCCTAGAGGAAATCTATGCCCCGGTAGCGCTCAGGATTGAAGCCGGTAAACTTGTTAGTTACCAAACCACCCTATTTTCCACTATCGCTAAGATGGTGGATCAGGGAAAACTATTCAAGATGGGAGCGATCAACGGCGGAGTGGGAAAGCTCACCTACCGAGTGAAGCTAACTGAAGATCCGGTCAAGGTGAGTTTTACCGCGGGAACCGAAGAATACTTGCAACACCTACGTCTGGTTCGACGGCTTGCCGAAGAGACTCTGAAACGATCGACTCTAGCCGATAAGGATCGAAAGAAATTAGAGTCCGCGATCGACTCGTTAAACCAATCCGAAAAAGCAATCCCCGAAGCGACGCTCTTGGCCAAATGGGTGGAATTGAGCGAGACGGTTAACCAGATCCATTGGCTGTATCGATTTTAGAGTTATGGCGCTGAACGACTTCAAGCGCCCCTCAATCACCGCAAGTGATGGTGAGTCACTGGCCGTTTGGGATTCGGGCGGAAGCGAGATTCCAATCGTACCGGAAGAACAGCCGGCTAAAGTTGCCCAACTAATCAAGAGCCATGCCGGCTTCCGCGCGGAAGTCTAAAATCGAATAATCGCAATTTATCAGGCTAGGGTCTACAACCACCCGTCGGTTTCGTATCCGGGACTTCGACGGCGGCTGCCCAATCGGCCTTAAAGTCGTCTTGGATGCGGTTTAGGGCGGCCTTTACGCCAGCGTTGTCTTCATTCTTAGGATTGTTCTCGAAGACGATTCCCGCTTCTCGCGCATCGAGTACGGAATTCTTGGTGAAGTTTACCGAGCCTACGTACGCTCTCACACCATCCACTAGGATCATTTTTGAATGCATGTATGGCTGCTGCGCTGTCTCTGGCCCGGGCATCATTCTCACTTGGGCGTTTGCCTCTTTTAGCGCCTTGGCGGCCGAATAGTTGTAGTAGGGATCATCGGGGTTCTTGTCACACAACGGCACGATAATTTGAAGGGTCGCATTCTTGGTTTTTACGATATCGAGAAAGGCGTTTTGAATGTCTAGCATGCCGTTGACGGTCTCTGGCTTTTCCAGGTTTTCGACCGTAGCCATCACATTTCCGTTGGGCTGCACGGAGTTAATCAGATCGACGAGCTTAGTTTTCGACGAGACGGGGCTCCACATTAGATTAGGCACCTGAAGCACCGGTGTCAGTTTTCCAAAATTGGTTGGATCGGCATTTTTCCAATCGGTCTCAAAGACCGAGGTCACTTCCGCGACTACCCCAGGGTCGGTCGTAATCACGCCGTAATCGCGTGTCGTCGCGGCTTCCGTGGTCAAGTTAATCGATGTCACGAAGGCTTTCTTTAACGGAGCTCCTTCGTCATCAAGGACCATGGCTTTTTCATGGGTGATAGTAAATTTGCTGGAGCTTGGTCGCACGACCACGCCGTTTTGCACTAGCTGCGTTTCCACGGCTCGCAAAGAAGCCGTACTTTTCAGACTAGCGCCATCGAGAATGACCCGCACGTCCGCCAATCGATTCCTTTTCTTCACGTTAATCAGGGCCAGAGTAGGGTCCTGGGCACTTAGGTGAAACATCGTCATCAATACACCCTGCTTGGCGCTATTGATGGCGGTGACGAATGGAGTCTGACCGTCCTGGGGGGTTCCAAAGAGAGTAAAATTGCCTTTTAGCTCTAAGTGATTGAGCCAACTATCGGTAACCTGGTCCGCAGCTTGAGCGCTGATGCCTAGAGGGCGAGATCCGAACAGAAAGAGCGCCAAGAACCAAAACGAAAGCCTTCGATTTCGCATTTTATCCTCCTCTGCACGCCAATCGGCGTACGGCGCCGACTATAGCAAACTTTGTCTCCTATCGTCAGGGCAAAGGGGGAACTCTAAAACAGTTAATCTATGTAGTTGAAACAATAGAAAAAGCGTCGGGCCGTCTCACATCCTCGTGTCGCCTGAGTTTTGGACCGCGGCTTCGGCCTCGAATTTCTCTACGGTGGCGACGTGGTCGCTTGCTTCCCCAAAGAACTTGGTGTTTTGAGTTACCGCCTCTTTGGCGAGACTTAAGATGATGTAAGATTGACTGGCCTCCTTCTGATAGTTGATCAGATCGCTATCGGTCACGGAGGGCGGATAACTGGCTTTCAATGCTTTATATCTCTCGTACACCGCGGACGTGTAGTCATAATCCGCACTCGCTTCCATCACCGCGGCTTTTGCTTTGGCAACGCGAACCTCCCAAAGATGGGCGTAGGCTTGCGCAATTTCTGACAGCGGAACCACCTTTCCCTGGGTTTGCGAGAGCCTGAGTTGGGAGATCGCCATCTCCGCCTCATATTCCGCCCACCGGTTCTTTGACTCTTCCGCTTTTCCCTCGCTCTTTTTCACCGTCGATAAGGACTGGTCGTATTCCTGCTGAGGAATAACGCCTTTTTTATATAGAGCGTCCACCTGGGCGTGTAGAAGTCGATTGGCATTGAGCACCTGGAGATCATTCTGGTACTCGTACCGTGAAATAAGGGCGTCGTTCTCGGCCTCTTTCTCGACGGTGTCGATCGTCAGACTTTGATCGCTCAAGCCTGCTTTCTCAGCGGTCGAGATTGGCAAAAAATAGGGGCCGCTCCGATAAACCACCTCACCGCTCGTCACAAAAGCCGGGGAACGCGTAACCTTCTTCACCACTCTATGCTTCTTGGGGATGAAAAACTCAGTAGGAGGATCGACTACCTTGGGTTCATCTCCCCCACCACCACCAAATTGCGGACGCATAGGTGGTGGGTCTTGATAAGGAGGTACGGGGGACGGTGAACCGTTTCCGGTTATCCCAGAATTCGGAATCGGTGCCGAACCTCCGCCCGAAGGCTGCGGAGTTGCCGGGTGCGAATTCCCCGGTGCCGGTGTGGTTTGCTTCGGTGTATTTGCTGGAGGAGGAGGAGGAGGAGCCGTAGCCGCCTGCAAAAGTGACGCACCCATTAGCAAATAAAGACGCAAAAAAAGATTAAAAGATAGAACTCCCCAGTTCATCTTTCCCCCCTTGAAGATGATCGAACCCACCCTTTACTGATAGAGCGAGTGTGGCGTGGTGTCAAAAAAAAATAAAACCGTAAGATTTGGGGTAGCCCCCGAGGCATTGCTCGATAGGCTCTCTCCGGCTATAGTCGCCCCAAACTTAGAAGGAGCTGACCAATGCTAGAAGTAGGTAAACCGTTCCCCAATTTTCGTCTCGCCAATCAAGATGGCCAACAAAAAGAGCTGTCGAGTTACTCGGGCAAATGGCTTGTCGTATTCGTATATCCGAAAGACGACACCCCTGGGTGTACGTTGGAAAGCAAAGGATTCAGCGCCATGAAGACTGAATTCGAGCGCGAAGGCGTTACCGTCGTAGGCCTTAGTGAAGACGACGTTTCGTCACACAAAAATTTCTGCAACAAATTCTCTTTAACCGTCGATCTCTTAGCCGATCCCAAGAAAGAGCTCCTCACCGCCGCAAACGTGGGACAGAGCGATTACAAAGGAACGATGTATTGGGACAGAACCACATTTACGGTCGATCCTAGAGGCGTGCTGCGAAAGATCTATCTCAAAGTGAAACCGGAAGGGCACGACCAAGCCGTCCTCGGTGATATCAAGGCGATGAAGGCCAGTTTGTAAATCACTCTTGGGAGCGGAAACGATAGGTTACCCCTGCTCGCAGAGTCGTGGGAGTGGGCAGGGATAACCTAAAACCTAAATGCGAAAACCTAAAATTCAGTTTAGACCTTTGAACTTTTGACCATTCGGCTTTGGGTCTGTTTTCCGTTCCTACGAGGCGATGCGTCGGTACGTTTTCAAAATCGGGACCCTGCAAGTCGTAGGCACGCCATCGTCTCTCTTTGACGACGAGCGGCGAGGCCCGGGAGAGATTTATCCCGGAATATCTGTAGTTCCCGTTTTATCGCATGTTGCCTTCATTTTTCCGTCACATTAGGTCACTACAGTAAACCTAGCGTGCAGACCCGAATCATCTATTTAATTCTATTCTTGTTACCCACCGCCGTCGCACAGGCGAAGGTGGGAACACCTTCTCTCGTGTTTGGAGCCTGCCAGAACGGTCCCGCGGGTCAGCTCTGCCAATGTCATTTAGAATATGGACAGGGTTGTGACGGTGACCCCGGCTTGTCGGCCCTCCCCTGCATGTCAGCTGGCATAATCATGCCGCAAGCAGGGACTTGCGCGGTAAAAAAAGGCGAGGAAGCAAAAGCCTCGGAAGACCCTAATGCCGCCGCGGCCGGTGAGGGTTCAGGGCAGAAGATCAAGTCGGCGGATGGAGCGTGGGTGTGCTTTGCCCCTGCCCGAAAAGCTCCGGCAGACATCGCCTCGTTGGGGGATTGTCAAAAAGAGACGGGAAAGCCCTATTGCAGCTGTTTCCAGAAGTTTTCCGAGGGCTGTGGCGTGGAGAAGGGGACAGGACCGATAGCTAGTGTCGCATCCATCCAATCCTGCAAAATCGGAGAGGGAATCGATCTGGAGGCTACCTGCCCGTCCGGAACTGGAACCGGTAAGGCCGCGTGGAAATGTACGTCGTTAGACCCCAGCGAAAGAGTGGGAAATTGCTCATGCACCCTGGATATTCGCGCCCTGGATATCTGCTCGAAATGTAATAACGGCAAACCAGAGACCAATCCCGCAAGCCAATGTGGCCTCCTAGGTCCCGAAGAGAACCTAGCGCTCGAATCCGGATTGGAGTGTGGGCTTCAAGACACCACCCAAAGAACAAGCCTTCGTTGCCCTGACGGAACCGCCAGTGCAGGCG
>Ga0206963_10172_pt2 | contig 21322 bp, 22 predicted proteins | sample Alteio_BWOrgHeat_28_FD_152958 | JGI IMG/M metagenome (GOLD analysis project Ga0206963, IMG submission 152958) | Enriched cells from forest soil in Barre Woods Harvard Forest LTER site, Petersham, Massachusetts, United States -... | ecosystem: Environmental > Terrestrial > Soil > Temperate forest >... | reverse complement strand
TAAAAGAGCAGAGCAGAGGAGCCGGTATTTATATTTAGACGGGTCACTCGCGGGCCTGGGTGAATTAACGCCTGATGGGAAAACTTATCTCGGACGTTTTACTACCCGAAGGGAAATATAAAATCGACTGGTCAGTTCAACGAAATGGGCAGATACGGCGTGTGGACTTACTATCATTTTACAGGTAGTCTGGACGCTCGCGAAAACTACAAAAATGGAAAACTGGACGGGGAACAATTATATTATTCGGAAAAGGGTGTTCTGACATCCCAAGAAATATATTCGAATGGTTTGCAGGAAGGAGTACAAAAATCATTTTTCAACAGTGGAAATTTATATTCTACTACCATGTACAAAGCCGGTAAAATGGACGGGGAATACAAAGAATATTTTTCTGGTGGTCAGATAAGCGGAGAAAGCCAATATAACAACAATGTTCTCTCGGGAACTTACACCACATATTTTAATAATGGTCAGATTAAAGAATTGGGAAATTATACAAGTGGATCCCTGGATGGACCCTCCAAAGAATTTTACGAGAATGGTCAGCTCAATACGGAAGGAATTTATAAAAAAGGTGCAAATGAAGGAGAATGGAAAACCTATTTTGATAATGGAAAGCTGAAATCGAGGGTTAATTATGTTAATAAAAAACAGGATGGTATAGAAGAAAATTTTTATGAAGAGGGTCCATTAAAAACTACCTATACTTATAAGAATGGACAACTGTACGGAGAATCCGTTTCTTATGATAAAGATCAAAAGCCATATGCGAAATTTAAATTTTCGAATAACAAACTGGAATCGGCTATCTATTTTGACAAAACCGGAAAACAGATCAGTTCATCGGAAATTAAAAATAATCGCCTCGAATTCGACATATTCCTCGCGGATGGAACCAAAACAACTCACAGGACACTTAATAAAAATGGCGAAATTGATGGCACTGAAACCAGTTATTACCCTTCCGGTAAAATCAGCGAAATCGCCGAATACCTTGATGGCGAAAAAAACGGATTAAATACAGAATACTACCAGAACGGAAATAAAAAGTCCGAACAAAATTTGAAAAATGGAAAGGAAAATGGAAAGTTTATCAAATATTTTCCCAATGGCCAAATTGAGATAGAGGGATGGTTCGTTGATGGAAATGAAGCAGGATATTGGAACTATTACAATGAATTGGGAAATTTAGAAGTCAGAAATTATATGGTTAACGGTGTGCTCTCTGGTTACAAAACTGAATATTATCCCAATGGTGCAAAATCGATTGAAAAGAAAATTTATAAGGGACTTCTGGAAGAAATGAAACAGTATGATAGTACCGGCAAGTTATTGATTTACGATTCCTTCCCGCATTTCACGGGGAAATTCCTGTTATTATATCCTGATGGTAAGAAAATGCAGGAATGTAATTATGTGAATGGCTCTTTTGAAGGGCCTCTTACCCAGTATTATTTTGACGGATCACTTGAATTCACTCAATATTACAAAGGTGGATTACTGGATAGCAATTATGCAGCTTATGAATATCATAATATAAAAACAGTAGAGGGCCAGTACAAAGCTGGTAAAAAAACCGGACTGTGGAAATATTATAAGGATGACGGGCAGCTGAATTGGACTGAAAATTTTGCTTATAATGAGCTAAATGGTCGGAGTCAATACTTTAGTAATGATCGGAAAATAATCAGGGAATTGATGTTCAGAAATGATGAAAGAGACGGCCGTTCTACAACCTTAGATCCGGATGGAAGCATATTATTTTCAATCCAATATGACGAGGGTGATGTGATGGGATATAGTTATCTCGCTAAAGATGGGAACCCGGTTCCCGAAATCAGGACCGATCATGGTAAACTGCAGATAACATCCTTTTTTCAAAATGGGCTGCCTTCCCGGAAATGTCAGTATGTTGACAATGTTCTTAATGGAACGGACATATTATATTATTCTAATGGAAAGCTGCGTTCACAGAGTAATTTAGCTTATGGATTATATGAAGGTGTGCTAAAGGAATATTATCCCAATGGTAACACGTCAAGAATCTGTAATTATCTGGATGATCATTCTCATGGAATGTGTTTGGAATATAATGTTAATGGCGTTTTGATCCGGGAAATAAATTATTATGTTGGCACAAGACATGGAAATGCAAAATATTATTCGGAAAACGGTTCATTGCTGGAAACAAGATATTATTATGACGGTAATCTTTTAGGAGTAAAAAAATGATGAGGGCAATTAACATATTAACCGGTTTGTTATTCTTATTTATCTTTTCATTCCCTGGCAATGGATTTGGACAACGTTTTGAAGAAATAAAAAAACAATATCCGGATGATCACACAGTTGTCCTGTTAAATAAACTTCATTACGATATAAGCATCTCTGAAGGGAAGCCCCATATAGAGAGTGAAGAGACAGAACAAATAGAATTTCTGACGCCCAACGCTTCCAAATACTTGAGCAGTTATGGTTTTTATCACAGCGATTTTCAACAGGTAGTCGCGTATGATGCATTTACCCTAACTGCTAATGATAAAAAACTTAAGGTAACAGCGTTTAAAACTAAATCCAGTAAAGAAGATTTTGTTTTTTATGATGATTCAAAAGAAACAACATTTGACTTTCCTTCTATTGAAGAAGGAGCCATCGGAAATCTGCATGTATCCCGGTTGAATACCAATCCTTATCTTTTGAGTCCTTTCTTTTTCGGGAGAGGAATTCCAGTTCTCAACAGCGAACTAAGTATCAGTTTTCCAAAAGAAATGATTATCGGTTACAAGCTTCTGGGAATGGATAGCAGTCAGATTTCTGTAAAAAAGGAATCCACCAGGAAAAATAATATATATACATTCAGCTATAAAAATTGTCCGGCAATCGAGAGATATGAAGATGCTCCTGGCAGTGCATGGTTTGCTGCACATGTGATCTTCTATATAGACAGTTATAAGGATGAAAATGGAAAGAATATCCACGTGCTTTCCAATCTGGATGACCTTTACGCGCTGAGCTATGGATATTTAAAAAATATTAATAACACAATTCCTGAAGAGATTCAGAAAATTGTTGATTCAATTACTAAGAAAAGCAACGACCAGGAATTAAATGCCCGTAAAATTTACTTATGGGTACAGCAGCATATCAAATATGTGGCATTCGAACAGGGTATGGAAGGGTTTATTCCAAGAGATGCGAAGGTTGTTTGCGACCGGCGTTTTGGTGACTGTAAGGATATGGCCAGTATAATAACCGAGATGATGCGTGCTGCGGGCATCCCGGCTTATTTTACCTGGATTGGTAGTCGTGATCTTCCCTATTCTTTTACAACATTGCCGCTGCCCCTGGTAAGTAACCATATGATCTGCACCATCCGGCTGAAAGATCAGTATATCTTTCTGGATGGTACTGACCCCACGTGCATTTTTGGATTTCCCAGCGCGGCAATACAGGACAAAGAAGCGTTACTGGCCATCAGTGATAAAGAATACAAAGTGCTTAAAGTTCCTGTTATAAATAATAGTAAGAACCTGCTGGTGGATTCTACCTGGCTGGAACTTACGCCCACGGGTATAAAAGGAATAATCAGGAGAGACCTGAGCGGTTATTTTGCCATGCATGTCCACGGCAAACTAATGTATACTGAAAAAAGCGATCTGATGCAGGAAATGAAAGATGAATTTAGCCGGGGTTCCAACAAATTCCAACTGGACTCATTCCGAATCGGAGATTTGTCAGATCCGGGAAGGGCTGAACTTAGAGGATGGTTTTTCTTACCGAATTATGCTAAAAAACTACAGGATGAATGGTTCCTAAATCTGAATCTTTTTAAATTCTATACGGATGATGAAATAGACTATCCAAAAAGGAAAATGCCCATTTCCTACAATTTCACCAGTTCCCGAAAATTTATAACTCTGATAAAAATACCGGATGGTTATCAACTTGACTATCTGCCTCCATCCAAATCTTATCATAACGATGTTTGGGGATTCGATTTGCATTATGAGCAAAAAGGTGACTGGTTAATTCTTTCACAGACTTTCGTTGACGATCATCTCATGCTTTCGAACGACCAGTTTGAGGCCTGGAATAAGGTTCTTGAAAATCTTTACCCGATGTATAAAGAAACATTAAGTATCACAAAAACAACTGCCAAGTGATAAAATTCCTTCTGTCATTATTCTTAATGATCATTTGCCTTCAATCTTCCTTTTGTCAGATTTCAGGCATAGAAACGGAACACTGGGCGGAAAAACCCATAGTTACCGTGCTTCAAAATAAATACAATCAGGAAGCAGCCGTTACAGTAATGAATAAGGTGAGAATTGAATACATCGACAATAAGGACAAAAGCCTTGATGAATATTTTACCCAGCATAAAATTGTCCATATCAATAATGATCATGGCATCGAATACTACAATAAAATATATATTAATGTAAATGATTTTTCAGATGCTACGGAGATCAGGGCGAGAACGATTCTTCCAGGAGGAAAAATCATCGAACTCGACAAGGCCAACATCAAGGACTTAAAAGATGAAGATGGTTCCCTATATAAAATATTCGCCTTTGAAGGATTGGAAAGTGGAAGTGATATAGAATTTTATTATACTCTTCACAAACACACTGATCTCATGGGGAAATGGAGGTTGCAGGATAAGTTCCCTGTTATTGAAGCGGGTTTTGAACTCATCGCACCCAGCAGGCTTGTATTTGATTTGAAATCAATCCACTGTCAGTCGGATATTATAACTGATACATTAAGCGGAGATAAATCCCGACTTCGGTTACATTACTCTGATTTATCTGGTCTTGACGAAGAAAAATATTCATCCTATCATGTTAACCTGGCGAGGGTTGAATACAAGTTATCTTATAACAATGCCCTGCATCCGGGAGTACGAATGTTTACCTGGAATGAATATGCCAAGAGAATATTCGCGGCCTATGGAACTTATTCTGACAAAGAAATTAAAAAAGTTTCAGATCTGATTAAAAACAATCAGTGGGATAAATTATCCGGCGATTCATTAAAGATTATTTCAGTAGAAAATTATATTAAAAAATATATTAATTACCATAAAGATCTGGAAGGGGATAATGCTTCGGAAATTGAAACAATTCTTAAAACGAGGGTAGCCAATGTAGCAGGGCTTATCCGTCTTTATGGTGCTGTATACAGTGCGCTTCAAATAAATTTTCAATTTGTACTGGCGGCGGATCGTGATGAAGAAGTGATTGATAAAAATTTCGAAAACTGGAATAACTGTTCCAATGAGATGCTCTATTTCCCATCCCAGCATCATTTCCTGGTACCGACAAAAATTCAATACCGTTATCCCTGGATAGATCCTTCGTGGGGAGATGGGAATGCTTTGTTCTGCAAAAATATTTCTATCGGATCCATGAATTCAGCTATCGCTGAAATAAAATACGTGCCTTTGGAAAGTTACCAGCAATCTTATGTTAACCTGGAAAGCAAATTATCGCTCAATGCAACTTTGGACAGTCTCCTGATGGACATGAAATTTTTGTACGGAGGTTATTCGGCAGCCGGTCTGAGATATGATTTTGATTTTCTGACCCCTCAGCAGGAAAGGGATGCCATCAAGGAATTCTCAAAAAATTCAATGGGCACGGAAACGATCCTGTCTTCTTCAATTGAAAACCGGGCTTTTGAGGATGGCAATAGTTACAAACCTTTTATACTTAATATAAAAGTAAAATCCGGCGACCTGCTTGAAAGGGCGGGCAACAAGATATTATTGAAAATAGGTTTGGTGATCGGGCCCCAGGTTGAAATGTACCAGGAAAAAGAAAGACAGTTACCGATGGCCATGGAATTCCCTCATACCGAGCAAAGGAGAATTGAACTCATTATTCCCGATGGATATCAGGTCAGGAATCCGGACGATCTGCGGCTGAAACAGGTTTATCAGGAGAACGGCAGCCAGACGATGGGATTTGTATCTGACTATACCCTAAAGGGCAGTCTGCTGACAATTGATATCATGGAGGATTACCGAAAGAGTAGTTATCCTATCAGTCAATATGAAGACTTTAGAAAAATTATCAATACCTCATCTGATTTTAATAAAGTCGTACTTATTCTTGAAAAGAAATAATAATCAAGAATGCTTATTGAATTCCAATTACACTACAACCGTTAAATCGCCCTTATTTAGGGTGATTAAACCTTTTTTTGATTTAGAAATCAGCTTTACTTTGCAAGCAAGATGAAAAATATTAAGACTTCATTTTTATTTAATGAAGGTAAAATTTATAAGTATAAAGTATCCAGCAGGGATCCCGAGGTTCTTTCAGTAATAGAGAGTGTTGATACGATTTTGCGGCCGACCATTCAGGAAAAAAAACTTTCAGGCAAGATAGTATTAATCATTTATAATGATAGGATGCATATAGGGTATGAGAATATCAATCCGATAGGTTTTATTTCGATATTGATGCAGTTGATAACTACTTCAGATGGCAGCAGATATTTTTCCAACACTGTCAAACGGAATTTTTGTGCGGGCGTACAGCTACCATAGTTTAATTACTTCGGACTGAGTTTAACGGCTTTCCTTATAACGATATTTGGAGCGATACGGTTAAGCCAGAGAACGATCTTCTCTCCGCTGAATTTTCCGATATAGGATTCAAAGGATCCTTTTTTAATAACATTCAATATCTGGACTGCCGCCTTTCCCGGTGTAAGTCCGTTTTCGATATTTTTTGATTGGACACCCAGCTTTGCACCATCCTTTGTGAGTGCGTGTAAAGAAATATTAGTACGGATATATCCAGGTGTAAGAATAGTTACTTTGATGTTATCGTCAAATACTTCTGCCCTCAGGCAATCAAAAAAACCATGCAATGCATGCTTGGCGGCAGCATAGGCTGATCGCATAGGAGTACCTATTTTTCCCATGATACTACTCGTAACTACAAAATGTCCTGATTTTCGGTTGGTGAAATGTGGCAATAATGCTTTGGTAATGGATACATAACTGAAATAATCCAGCTCCATCACCCTTCGGTGTACTTCCAGATCTGTCTCTATTACCAGCGACCGCTGGGAAATTCCGCCATTATGCATCATAATATCTATATGTCCATAGCATGCGATGGCTTCAGAAGTCTTATCCTCCAGTGAAGGAATGTCGGAAAGATCCAATATAAGAATTTTTACATTTTCAGGTGCGCGACAGGTTTGCCTGACTCTGTCGAGTTCATCATAATTTCTACTTGATAAAATCAGCTTCGCTCCGCGAAAGGAAAAGGCATAAGCAAGGGCTTCGCCAATCCCTGATGAGGCGCCGGTTATCCAGATTACTTTGTTTTTAAAATAATTGTCCATAAAAATATCTAACAGTTAAATTGCCGGAGGTGGTGATCTGAATGTTTATAAGCAAGAAGACCAATTTGTTCTTTTGTCATTTTCCCAAAAAAGGGATGAACAAAATTGTTATTTGAGAATCGGGCGTGTTCTTTTACCTGGGCAATCCATTTATTTTTTTCAGATAAAACATCGCCATGATCTTTAATACTGAACCCCGGAACGGTAGGCATATTTCGGGCAACAGGCTTTTCATCTTTTATCATATTCTTCAAAGCCATTTTACCAAATATGCGCCCGAGAAATACTCGTTTAGTCTTAAATTGACCAGTGATCATTTCTTCCCAAAGCGTACAATGTTTCAGCATCTGGTAAACATCCATTTTACCCCATTGCGCTTTACTATTTTCATTAAGCATACTGATTCTCCTGATCAATTCATTCGTCGTCGATTCATCAAAGATTGATTTCATACCTAAGTCAGTTTTGTTGTTTACCGGTTGCCCATCAACTCCATAACTTTAATCATTAAAGTTTACATTTATTAAGGATTTCAACAAGAAATTTACCTGGTAAATGTAACGCTGGTTAAAATGATTGTTTATGAGTTGGTCTGCTGAACAATATTCAAAATTTGAAAGCGAACGTAATCGTCCTGTATTTGATTTGCTCGCACATATTCCGACAACTGATGTGAATTCTGCGGCTGACATTGGATGCGGTCCTGGCAATTCAACGGAATTGCTTCGCGATAAATATCCATTGGCTCAGATTACGGGCATGGATAGTTCTGCTGATATGATAGATGCTGCGCGCAAACGTTTGCCAGACATTCAATTTGAACTGGCAGATATATCGACTTGGGAAGCAACGGGGCCATTTGATATCATCCTCGCAAATGCTGCTTTACAATGGGTTCCTGATCACGTAAAACTTTTCCCCGCTCTGATCAGCAAACTTTCTAAAGGAGGCAGTCTCGCAGTTCAGATGCCCGATAATTTTGATGAGCCCTCACATCGTTTGATGCGGGAGGTTGCTTCTGACGGATCATGGAAGAATAAACTCACATCTGCTTCTAAGCGGGTTGCCAGGGAAACGGCTGACTGGTATTATGAGGTATTGCGGGGAACAGTTTCAAAGCTGGATATTTGGCGAACCACTTATTATCATTCGCTTTCAGGAGGTGCAGATGCCATCGTTGAATGGTTTAAGGGGACAGGACTTCAGCCTTATTTAAATCCACTCAGTAAAAATGAGCAGGAGGAATTTATCAATCAATATAAGAATGCAATTGCCTTGTCCTATAAAATTTATACTGATGGCTCTGTTCTTTTGCCATTCCCAAGATTATTTATCATCGTTACCCGATAAAAATTCTATTGTCCAACGCAAACAGCATATACGGTTCCATTATCCGCTAAATTATAGATCGTGCCGTTTTTCCAGTAGACCGGAATATATTTAGTATTATCAGACACTTCGCCTACTGCATAGATATCTGTGCCGGCGACTGCCATTCCAAGGACACTGGAGAATCCATACTGACTTTTGAGTGGAGTTATAACATTATTCTTCCAATAAACAGCCTGATTTGTTCCTGAAATATTCAATGTATCTCCACCAATATAAACATCAGAACCTGAAACCGCAATGGAAGTTCCAAATCCGCTCGATGACAGTTGAAGGAAATTAGAATGTGTCCAATAGGTAGGCATATTACCAAAACTTCCCACAACAACTGTATCGGTTGGAGTTAGTGCCAGCGCATAGATCCCTCCTGGTGTACCGTACCAGTTCTGCACTCCGTTTTTCCACACGACCGCTGTATCATTACCATTCAAATCCCATATCTGTCCCGTTACATACATTTCCGATCCTGCAAAGAGTATGGCAGTCGCCTGACCATTTATATAGGTAGAATAATGCATACGGGTACCATTAACCCAATAGGTTACGCTGTCCTGACCGTTTCCCTGTGGTCCAAACATATCGCCTACGCAATAAACATCTGTTCCATTCAGGGCGATTCCAAAAACATGTGAAATGCCCGAGCTTTCTAATTGAATTTGTTGTCCATTTTTCCAATAAGTGGCTTCGATATTTTGTCCATCATTTATAAATCCGCCTACATAAATATCAGAACCGGAAATTATGATTGATGATGCCGTTCCGGAAGGTGCAAGATCAACTTCCACCCCATTCTTCCAATAAACCGCCTTGCCGCCTGTAGTACCGGCCATATATAAATTATAGCCTGAAGTAAAGGAAGGAGGTGCTGACACAGGAGCAGATTTACTGCAACCCATAATAAGGACAACAATGGCTAAAGCGACGACTAATAGTATTTTGTGCATAGTAGTAAAACGGACAAGATATGAAATTCGTTTTATAAAGGGAGAAAATGAGTATGCAGGATCAACCAATTGCATTTTTCAATTCCTCTGCAGCAAAACGAATTGCTGATTGAACTGAAGGTATTGTGGCGATTGGATTTAATAAACCAAAATCATGGACCATGCCCTGCACTCTTATAAGGGTCACAGGAACACCCGCTTCATCCATTTTTCTTGCATAAGCTTCTCCTTCGTCCCTTAATACATCGTTTTCAGCAACCTGTACCAAAGTTGGAGGCAGGCCTTTTAGTTTCGCCAATGGAGCTTTTAAAGGAGAAGTATATATTTCGTCTCTTTCTTCTTTCCTGTCAGTATAATTGTCCCAGAACCACTTCATCATATTTGTGGTTAAAAATTTCAATGATGAGAACTTATTATAAGATTCCGTTTCAAAATCATCATTGGTTACCGGCCAGAAAAGCAACTGGAATTTTAAATAAGGACCATTTTCTTTTGCCATCAGGGAAACGGCTGCGGTTAGGTTTCCACCTGCACTATTGCCGGCTACAGCTAACCGCCTGCTGTCAACATTTATTTCCATACCGTGTTCCGCTACCCATTTTGTACCTGCATAACATTCATTTAGAGCTCTCGGATATTTTGCTTCCGGGGACCTGGTATATTCAACAAATACACAGGCTAATCCCGAATATACTACCAGGTCCCTTACAAATCTTTTGTGCGTAGGAAAATCTCCCAACATCCATCCACCTCCATGGAAAAACATAAATGCAGGTAATAAACCTGTTTTACCAGAAGGACGCACAATAAAAAGTTTAACCGAAATCTTATCCTGTGTAATTGTCTTCTCAGTTATATTAATTCCCGATATGTCAACATTTACACTATTCTGAGCGTCCTCAAGGAACTTACGTGCTTCCGCCGGCATGGTTTCTTCCATGGGCTTTCCGCCGCTGGCATAAAGCACCTTGAGAAAATTCCTTATTCCCACTTCAATATTTGGATCAGTCGCATAATCCTTAGCAAGCAGGAGTGGTTCTGATTTAACATCAGCGGATGTTTGCTTCTGCATAAAATAAATTTTTAAAGATTTTAAAATCAGGCAATAGTCTAAAGAGAGCCGGAGAAAATATACAGGCGAACCAGATCAACAGCAATTTAATAAAAAAAGCCCTGATATTCCTGGCTTGGAATTATCAGGGCTTAATTATTTCTGCCTGTTCTTTTTTTTCTTATCTGATACTTGCTGTACTTTTTGATTTCTTCAAAGAAGTTGAGTAATTCTTCCTTGTTTTCTTATGTTTCTTTTTTGTCTTTGAGTGAGTTGATTTTTTATGCGAAGAGCCGGAAGTCTTTTTAGTTTTTGAATTGGTTTTATAAGATGCCTGAACGAATAATTGTTTTTTAGCGGAAGGATGATGCAGCTCCTGCTTGGCGCTGTCAAGCTTTGCGTTTACAAATTCGTTCACTTCTTTTTTCAGATCAGTGGCGGCCATATCGACAACTGAATCCATATCAGTCTTAACATCCGGACTATTAATTGTTCCGATCATCTTGACGTTCAAACTAACATCATCTTTTAATTTTACCGGAATACCCTTCTCGGCAGCCTGCGTAACAACATTCTTCACAAACATTTTACCCTTGCTGCCCAGTTGGCTTCGTGGGACTTTCAGGTTGATGGCGTAGTCGAGCGACTGATCAAAGCCATGAGTTCCATAAATGTCCATTTCGATGTCCTTCGCATGCAGAACAAATGGATTTACCACTACCCTGCTGTTCTTAAATGAAAAATCTGCTTTGGTATCTTTCAATGGAATATCCCTCAACTCGGCTATATCAAGTGATTGTGAAATTTTATCCAGGGGATCGAAGTTCTTCATCGTTCCGGCGAGCAGTTCTACATTCCCTTCACCTTCCAAACTCTGGAGGTCTGTTGTCATATCACCGTTTAGTTTGCCGTTAAGGCTCATATGTGCGTTGATATTTCCTGCCATGAACTTAGCTACAGGTATTATTCTTCTGATAGAATTAAAAGCTAAAAAGGTTTTTTGTATATCCAGTCCTTTCACATCGTATGTTAATGCGAACTCCGGATAGTCCCTGCTTTCCACTGTAGAGTAAGTACCATCTATATGTATTTCTCCGTCTAACCCATTCGATTTGATATCATGTAGTTGAATCGTTTGCTCTGATATAACCAGATTACCTGAAAGGTTTTGCAGGTCCAGGTTGTCATAATGAAATCTATCGGCTTCAGCATGTATGGTAAAGTCAATATTATCAGGAACTGTAAATGCTGTATTTGTATGGCCTGTGGAGTTAACTGAACTGTCTTTATCTGTTCTTATCCATTCTCTAAAATTAAATTCATCAGTTTTTAAATCTATTGTAGCCTTCAGTGGTTTGTTTCTCAATGCAAAATCAAACAGGTTATTCAAACTACCGGTAGCTCAAAAATGAGATTTAAGATATGCTCCTTTTAAATCCTGAATGAGTATATTTTTTGAGTTGAATGACATGATCAGTTCATTCAAAGCAATTCCACCCGGGTAATCTTTCGAGGAATATAAAAAATCAGAAAGATCAAATTCACCCCATGATTGAAACATGTCCTTTTTCTGTTTTTCAGATTCAGGTATTTTCCCTTTAGCATGTACATCGGCTATTATTAAACCGCTCCATTTGGTGCCCGGTTCTAATTTCATCCATTGTGAAATATTCCCCAGGTCAAGCTTACCTACAAAAGCAAAGTCTATAAACGGTTTTGTTTCCAGATTCTTCACTAATAAATGCATATTCAGTGTATCGTGATTTATCTCGGCGTGCGCCTCAGAAATATTGATGGTTCTATGATCAGCAATACCATCCGGATTATCTATCTGCAAACCCAGATGAATGTGTTCAACCGGCATCAGAAGATCAGGGTATTTAAAATAGCCGTCGGTCACATACAGATTCGTATGATATGCAGGAAAATGTTTTTCATCGTATTTCCCTTTAATGAATCCATTAAAATTAACCTGCCCGTTGGCATCAATGCTGGCGAAATCTTTCTGATACACAGAGGGCAGCATTGAAAGTATGTTTTTGAATTTAGTTGAAGGTGCTTTAAAATGAATATTCATATTATAACTGCTGTCATTGATCCACTGAAAGAATCCCTCCGTGTGCAGTTTCATGTCATTAAAAGATACCTGGTCGGTATTGAAAGTATAAGTATGGGTTTTATTATCGATATGGAACGAAATATCAATATTTGTTTTAGCAGCAACATGATAAGGAACAGCTCCTGTACATTCAAAATTGACTGCATCTGCCGTTGTTTTCGTTTTCAGCGTGAATATCTCCGAATTGAAATGGCCCCTTCCTTCATGTTCGAGATTAGCTATTTCAACATGGATATTTTTGCTTTCATCCAGATATTCAACGTAGCCATTATGAATTTCATATCGTTGTATTTCCCAATCAAAGGTTTTTGAAGAAGTATTGATATTCTCTTTAGAAGAACTATCCGGTTTAATAGTACTCCAGTTGAAGTGTCCATCTTTATGGATGAGAGCATGAAACCGCGGTTCGTTTGCAGTAACAGAATATATTTTTATACTGTCGCCGGAAACAAGACTTTTAATGTCGCAGGTTATATTAATTTGTTTTGCCGACATCAGTGTATCTCCCTGGAATTCGCCAACACAGGTGAGGTCCAGGTTATTGAGCCCGACAGTAACATTCGGAAAATGCCTGAACCAGGATATATCCACGTCTGTGAAATTGACATGGGCTCTCAGGTCTTTGCTGACTGCCGATTTAACGATACTTGTAATTTTTCCCTTGAATATCCAGGGTGCAGCTATAATAAAACTGATAAGAATGAGCAGGGTAATCCCTGTAATTAGGAGGATTTTGCGTTTCATAGTTGTTCAGGTATTGGATTAAATAACGATACTTATATTACAAAAGGGCTGCCAGAATATGAGCTAGAAAGATGTTTTATGCATTATACATGATTCAACTATATAATGAGTTATCAATAAGCTAATTATAACAGGTGAGGCCGGGATTTTTGTTGAAATTATTTAACCATGAAGGGTATTAAATTAGTCGAAATTTCCTGTAGAAAATGAAACAAATGGACGTTTTTAGACCAACTTTGGTTAAATAGCCTTTTATATTGAAACCCATTGTTCAAATATCCCTGGATCTGACAAATATTGATGAAGCGTTGGAAACTGCTGCCATGGCGATCCGCGCTGGCGTGGATTGGCTGGAAGCCGGAACACCACTGATTTTAGCAGAAGGATTATATGGTGTAAAAAGACTGCATGAGGCTTTCCCTGGTATACCCCTTGTAGCCGATCTTAAAACAATGGATGGAGGTTACCTTGAAGCTGAAATGATGGCTAAAGCAGGTGCTACGCATGTGGTTGTAATGGCACGGGCACATGCTGAAACAATAAAATGTGTTGTAAAAGCAGGCCTTGATTTTGGTATCAAGATTATGGGTGATAACCTGGGCTGTAATGATAAAATTGAAGCTGCCTTATGGCTGGAAGAACTTGGATGTGATTATGTGATCCATCATATCGGATATGATGAACGCCGTGGTATTGCTGCAGCAGGTAAACGCATGCCCAGTCCGCTTGATCAGCTGAAAGAAGTGGCAGAGGCTGTAAAAATACCTGTGCAGGCCGTTGGGGGACTGACTTTGGAACAAGCAATTCTTTGTCCTTCGTATGGTGCACCACTTGTTGTTTTAGGAGCACCGCTCACAATTGATGCAGAAGCTTTTAAAACAGCAGATGGAAATCTCGAAGATTCGCTAAGGCTTATCTGTAATAAGATACATTCGTATGGTGAAGTGACTGAACATTCATAAGTTTTTTCAATTGAATGATCATGACATCAAAAATAAAATCTGCAGCGGTTGTAAATTTTGCACCTGAAAAGGGATCTGTAGAATTAAGAGAAATTGAAAAGCCGGAAATTGGCGAAGAGGATGTTTTGCTTGAAGTAGTAAATGTAGGCGTTTGCGGAAGCGACCTGCATCAGTGGACATCAGACCATAGCTGGCCTGTAAATTATCCTGTCGTATTGGGACATGAATTTGGCGGACATATCATAGCCATTGGAAGCAGAGTAAGAGGCTGGAAAGAAGGCGATCGTGTGGTGAGTGAAACAGCTGCAATCATCAATCAAAACAATCCAATGTCCAGGATTGGATTGTCTAACCTGGATCCTGATAGAAAAGGTTTTGGTTATGGAGTGAATGGTGCGATGACAAAATTCGTTCGTGTTCCTGCAAGATGCCTGCACAGTATTCCGGATCATCTTCCGTTTGAAGAAGCCTGTTTATCAGAACCCTGTTCTGTTGCTTACAACGCCGTCGCTGTTAATTCACATATCAGGCCCGGAGATCGAATAATTGTGATGGGCCCCGGAACGATAGGTATTTTGTGCGCGGCCATCGCCAGACTAAGTGGGGCAGAAGTTGCGATAGTTGGTTTAGAATCCGACAAGCGTCGATTGGATATCGCGAAACAATATGATTGTGAAACTATTGTTGGCGATGCAACGGTGTGGGCTATGCGCAAAGACGGGCTGGGTGTTGATTTAATTATTGATGCAGCGGGGTCAAGCAATACTCTAAAAGCTGCAATGGAACTCGTAAGACCGAATGGTCAAATAACAAAAGTTGGATGGGGACCTCAGCCACTTGGCTTTTCCCTGGATCCATTGGTGCAGAAAAATATCAGGCTGCAGGGAAGTTTCAGTCATAACTGGCCTGTCTGGGAAAAAGTAATCTCATTACTATCCAGTGGCATGCTCGATGTAAAACCTATCATCGGTGGAATTTGGGCTGTTACAGATTGGCATGAAGCTTTTAGTAAAATGTATCAGGGGGAAATAGTAAAAAGTGTACTTAAACCTGTTTAAAAATGAGGTTGCTCCATAAAGTTATTATCGTTACCGGCAGCACAACGGGAATTGGGAAAGCCATAGCTGTTCGCTGTGTAGCAGAAGGAGCGAAAGTAATTGTTCACGGACTAGAAGAAGAATGGGGCAGGGCAGTAATAGCTGAACTTGGAAAAGATAATGCCGTTCTTCATATAGAAGATATCAGTAGCGAAGGTGCTCCATCTCGTTTAGTGGAAACCGCTGTAAAAGCCTTTGGCAAATTGGATGCAATAGTCAATAACGCAGCCCTCGTCGCCTCTTCTGATATTCACACTACAGATAAAACTTTTTTCCGAAGAATACTGGAAATAAATACCATCTCTCCTTTTCTGTTAATTAAAGCAGCACTCCCGCATTTAGAAAAACAGCGTGGTTGCGTGTTAAATATTGGGTCAGTGAATGCTTATAGCGGAGAACCAAATCTCCTGGCATATAGTATTTCAAAAGGAGGACTCATGACGCTTACGCGCAACCTGGGTGACACATTGCATAGGGAAAACGGCGTTCGCGTCAATCAGATCAATCCCGGATGGGTGCTAACGGAAAAAGAAAAGGAAAGAAAAAAAGAGCATGGCCTGAATCATGACTGGTATAAAGATCTTCCGAAGGTGTATGCTCCGGCCGGTCGTATTTTAATGCCTGAAGAAATTGCTGCTGCTGCAATTTATTGGCTGTCCGATGAATGCGGCCCTGTGAGCGGTCAGGTGATGGATATAGAGCAACATCCGTTTATTGGACGCAATCCACCAAAAGATTCAAGTACAATTCCTGCTTCTGCAAAAAATAATAAATAAAATATTTCAGTGCCAGGATTAGCTGCATTCCCCAAAGCCTTTATGCAAGCACTCTGTAAGGACGGAACCATGAAGATTTCCGAATGGATTGAGCTTGCTTCAAAGCTGGATATAGACGGACTGGAATGGTATGCCGGTTTTCTGGAAATGGGGAATGAAAAAAAATGGCCGGTCTTCCGGCACATAGTGGAAGACCGTGGCTTAAAAATTCCAATGATGTGCTGTTCGCCTGATTTCACTCATCCGGATAAATCAATACGTAATAAAGAAATCGCAAAAGAGAAGAAATGGATAGATATGACCTGTGCTTTAGGGGGTACCTATTGCCGCATACTTTCAGGTCAGCGACGTCCCGGGCTAACAATTGAAGAAGGACTTAGGATTACAATAGAAAGTATAGAAGAATGTCTGATCTATGCAAAAGAACGCAGTATTACACTAATACTGGAAAATCATTATAAAGATGACTTTTGGGAATATCCTGAATTTGCACAAAGGGCGGATGTATTCTGTCAGCTGGTTGACTCGATTCATCATCCAAACTTTGGAGTGAATTTTGATCCGAGTAATGCGTATCTGGCCGGAGAGGATCCTCTGGATCTGTTGAAGCGTGTATCTGACAGGGTAGTAACCATGCATGCGAGTGATCGCTATCTTTTGGAAGGAACGATTGAAGACTTGCGACGGGATGAAACAGGAGCGCCGGGTTATGCAAAGCGTCTTAAGCATGGAGAAATCGGAAAAGGTCTGAATAATTATGATGCAATTTTTACAGAGCTCAAACGGGTTCATTTTAATGGATGGATCAGTATTGAAGACGGTATTGAAGGAATGGAGCAACTGGGGCGCAGTGTTAGCTTTCTGAGAAATAAAATTCGGCAGTATTGGACAGATCAGTCCTCCTTCACAAATCAATAACAAAATCCGGATGTTCAAATTTTTAACCTTGCGTTTAATAAACAATCCAATAACGATTATAAATTATTCTGTATGAAAAAATTAGTACTTCTATTCTCAGTTCTTATTGTGTCTCTATCGTATTCCTATGCACAACAGCCGCAAATCATTGGGATCGAAGTGGTCATTGGTACCAGACCACCTTCTCCTTCGGAAGCTCAGTTAATGAGAGCTGAGGAAGCAAATCATCCCAACATTACGAATGCAATGCATGATATTGAAAAATCCATGAAATCTCTGGATGCGGCTCCGAGTGATTTTGGTGGTCACAAAGGACAGGCTCAGGCTGACTTAAAGCAAGCGTGGATCTCGCTAAGGAAGGCTCTATATTATCGGTTATATAAGGATACTCATTAACTTGCCGGCTAATGTTTTTGATTTGACATTATGAAACAATTCATAATATTATTAACGCTTTTTCTGGGAGGAACATTTTCATGTTTCTCCCAGAATAGCGATTCAGCAAGGCGCGCAAATGAAAATAAAGCCCAGACTTACTTTATAATTACTGCCGGAACGCAGATAACAGCATATTATAATGACAAACCAGTTGAAGTAGAAACTATTGATGAATTCAACGATTATGTACAGAAAAATGCAAAGATCCTGAAAAACGCTTCGGTAGTTGTAACAGGAAAACCCAAAGTCGGGACTTTCGACAGCGTAATAAAAACACTCAGCAGGTTTAAGATTAAAAACGTTACAAAAGAAATATCTAAGGACTAGCGTCTAATTGAACCCATTCCGTAAATAATATGTTAATGACTGTTTCTGAAAAAGATGATTAATTATATTTTGTAAATTAATGGACAGAAACCTGGTTTATGAAAACGTTTGTTTTTTTACTATGTCTCATCTGTTCAGGCAGTTCAATTTTTAGCCAAAACGCTTCCCCTGTTTATGACTCCGCTTTTCAGGAACTATACAAACAAATAGCTCTTCACCCTCCCACATTAAACCGTCGGGGAAAGCCATTCCAACCAGTTATCAAAAAGTGGGATCAGGATATTTCCATTTTTATTGAAGGTGGAAATGCAGAAAGCAGAAATCATATTGAACAGAAACTTAAAAGTGTTATTTCTGGAATTACACCTGCTTTAGGGAATAAGATAAAGATCAGTTTTGTGACCAATAAATCTGGTTCCAATTACCTGATTAAACTTGATACAATAGGGCAGAATTCTTCCTGGTATTTACGCTGGGATGCTTACTATAATATTTATAACTGTATACTGACAATCAATACAAAAACTGTTTTCAACCTGGATGAACAGGCGGGAAAAGTTTCAAGTGATTTTCTAAAGTCGCTGGGTGATTTTAATATCAGTCAACTTGAAAAACCCGTTGCTTCCAATATGGTTGTTTGGAGAAAGGATATGACTCAAACTGATCTGCGCATTTTAGAATTGCAGTATAGCGATGAAATTAAACCGGGAATGAAAGAAAAAGATATTGACCGATATTTTTTTAGCCATGGTCAATAAGTTGGATTTGATATCCCCCTTTCAAAAACGGCCTCAATGATTTTTTTTTCTCATTTCAGCCTGGAAAATTTCCGGCACCGTCATAGTACTATAATCGTTCACGACATAACCTGATGTTGAAATTGAAACGGATGACTGGTTGATTGATAAAGTATGCATATTCATCCGATGTACTTGAGCCGAATCACTGAATTCAATATCGGTGACAAGTGTCTTTGGCTGGATAAGTGCCTGGAATAATGGGTGAGTTGCCATGCGGCCACTCATCATCTTTAAAAAATTACTTCCGGCTGCGCCTAGTAAATAATCCGTCTGCGTATTAAAATCAACTTTGGCGCACCATACAGTTCCCTTATGGCCCTTATTATCTGATACACTGTATTCTTCAGATGTATAGCTTCCAACCTGTTTACTTTTACCGGTTTTCATTGATTGAAAATCCCTGCCATCCGTTTTCTTTCGCATGTTAGCCATCAGGCTGTCCATTCTGATCCATTTTGTTAATCCTGAAAGATCTGAGATCAGTTTTCGAATACTGATGATCGTGATATTTTTATTGCGTTCATTAAAAATAATACCTGTTCCATCGTTTGTAATTACGATTAACAGATTCTCTTTCATATTTCCTTTACCATTGACCCTTGCAGCGGCATAATCGCCAGTCCGGGAATAAAAAAAATGAATGAGCGAAGTATCGGAGACATTATTATCGTGCACAAATTCTTGTTCAACTTCGTAATCAAAATGAAAAAGTTCCGGTAATTTATATTGGGATGGTGATTGAGCAATCGCAAAATTTACCCGAAACAAGCAGGCAAATAACCATATGATTAAAAATATTTTTGTCTTCATAAAATAAATTTAATAGGTGAAAATTACATCCCTGGTAACGGCATAGATTCATGCACTTCTATAATTGCCTCGGAATTCCATCCACTTGTGTGTGGATGTCCTTTCAGGAGTTCCATCGCCCCATCCATATTATCTGCTTCTATAATCGAATAGCCCGCAACATTGTTTTTACTGATAGTGATTTTATCTCCAGGACTTATTTGATGTGCATTCATAAGCGGAGAACCCATTTCTATCAATCTGTTACCACTTTTTTTAGCCCATTGCATCCATAATTCCATACCTTTTGCCTGTTGTTCAGACGTCATGTTGGAAGTTTGTGCCATAGCATCCAATGGGGCTTTATACAAAACAAGAAATTTTTTCATAAAAAAGTTTATAAGTAAAGTTATAAAAATCACTCAGGCAGGATTTGTTATTTTTATCATAACGGATATAATATGAATATCATTTTTTTGATTCTCGGAATGAATGTATTGTTTATATTCTTTTTTCAACGTCCATGGCTGCTTAATATGAAACCTTATCTCATATTATTATCGATCAATCTGCTGCTTTTTATTTTAGCATATTTATTTCATCATTATTCCATTGGCGATCCGAGATTTACAGTCCTCCTCAAAGTTCCATTCCTTTATCAATTATCATTTTTAGCCCTGTTATGGATCTATCGAAAATTGTACCATGCAGATCCGGTCGATACATTTTGGTCCATGGATATTAAATTAATGAAGGATGGAATCTTCAATTTTATTTTTGTAGTATTACTCAGCGTGGTGGTCATCTGTGTTTCCTGAGCTATATGTTTGTACGTAAAAAACTGGTATCCTGCACTTATTCCTAAATAAATTTTGTTGTTATGTCAAGTATACCATACATTTGGTACTGTAAACTTGACAAAATGTCCAAAACCAAGTACCTTTTCCCATATAACAGCCGGTTTTTAGGCATCGCCCTGATATTAGTACATATTCCAATCAAGTTGATTTGGGATGCTCATTATCCAGGAGGATACGATCATAATAACCCAATATCTCCGGGTTCCGAAACGCCATTATTTTCACCTCCGCATTTATTCTTTATCGGAACCACCCTGATGGTATTGGTTGGATTGTTTCTCATTGCATTTTCCAAAGAAAAAATAGAAGATGAACAAATCGTTCAGTTGAGGCTTGACTCACTTCGTTGGGCCATATATCTGAATTACGCCATACTTCTTTTCAGCCTGGTATTTACACATGGAAGTGATTCAAAGCATATTCTTATGCTCAATATATGGCTCCCGCTCCTGTTTTTTATCTTGCGTTTCCAGTGGGTTTTGTACAGACTTAACCGTTCATCTAAATCCGATGAAACCAAACTATGAAAAATAATATCCGTGTAGAGCGCGCTATTAAAAATATAACCCAGGCAGAACTTGCTGAAAAAGTTGGTGTATCGCGACAAACCATCAATACAATCGAGAGTAATAAATATATTCCCTCCACCCTACTTGCTTTAAAAATTGCGAGGGTGTTCGGTAAAACGTTAGAAGAAATTTTTAGTCTGGAAGAAAACGATTGAGTTAAAACATTAAATA
>Ga0206963_10171_pt1 | contig 21422 bp, 17 predicted proteins | sample Alteio_BWOrgHeat_28_FD_152958 | JGI IMG/M metagenome (GOLD analysis project Ga0206963, IMG submission 152958) | Enriched cells from forest soil in Barre Woods Harvard Forest LTER site, Petersham, Massachusetts, United States -... | ecosystem: Environmental > Terrestrial > Soil > Temperate forest >... | reverse complement strand
CAGGATTATTTTTTTGGCTGCTTTGTATATTGGCAATTCATCAAATTAAATTAAGTGTTGAAAATTTACAGCCTCAAATAATTTACAACACACTCATTGCATTTTTTATTATTAATGCATGTTTTTCTTTCTTCAATCTTTTTGCAATTATTATTGAAATCCGAACCTTAAATCCATATCAATACCAGGGATTATTTCAAGAATATTTTATTGGCACAGGCGATTATATCAAAGGCGTTTTTTTTGATACCTCAACCACAAATGCAATTATTAATGCGTTTGGCATTGTATATTTTTTAGTGCGGAAAAATTTTGCAATGACATTAATGTGCATGCTCGTTTTATTATTAACCGGCAGCAATTCAACCAATATACTTTTGGTAATTGTGCTTATTTACATGTTCATTTTTCAAAACAATAAAGATCAAAAAAGCATTGTTGTTGTTTGTTTATTTATGCTCATTATTTTTTTGGTAAAAGTTTCCCCACAAAATAACCAGTACTCGCTCACGACCGTTCAAAGAATTTTTAATAAAGAAGATACCGCACGAAGAAAACCGGCTGTAACCGTTGCTGACACCAACTTACAAGCACGGCAAATGAAATTTGCAATGGGATATATTGATAGTATCAAAAGGAAATTAGCAGCGCAAAAACAAACATCTGCATCATTATTAAATGGCTCAAATTTTTGGAACAGGCCTGTAATTCCCAAACCGGATATTAACTCATTTGAATACCAAAGCAGCAGCGACACAACACAAAAACAAAAAGAATTAATTGAATTTTCAAATTCGCAAAGCGAAGCATCTTATATTTCTGCAATAAAAAATAACCCGCAAAATTTACCAGGGAAATTGATTGCATTGAAACAATCAATTGCATTTTTTATAAATCATCCCACAAAAATTATTACTGGAAATGGCATGGGAAATTTTTCATCCAAACTTGCATTTCGTGCAACTGCTTTAAAAATTGCCGGCGGCTATCCTCAAAAATATAAATACATCAATAAAGATTTTAAAGAAAATCATCTCGCATTGTACCTGTATTTTTTTATTAAAAAAACCGGGCTTCATTCTGTAATCAATACACCGGATAATGTATATGATCAATTGCTTGGAGAATATGGTTTGTTGGGATTATTCAGTTTCTTGTTTTTTTATATCGCCTTCTTTTTAAGGCGCATAAAAAAACAATCATATTCTATTCCGTTATTAATAATAATGTCTGGCGTTTTTTTATTGGGCTATTGGTTTGAGCAATTGTCAATCGTAATTCTATTTGAATTATTAATGTTGATTGACATGAATGAAAGTTCATCAGTTATTCATTTAAAAGAAGAAGTTAAATGAATAATCAAAATCCAAAAGTTACTGTATTAATGCCCGCTTTTAATGCAGCAAAATATATTAGCGAAGCTATACAATCTGTGCTGGGACAGACTTTCACAGATTTTGAATTGTTGATTATTAATGATGGCTCAACAGATAACACTTTAGAAATTATAAAAAAATTTACAGATAAACGTATCCGGATAATTACTCAAGAAAGCAAAGGCGTTTCAATTGCATTGAATAATGGATTGCATGCTGCACGCGGCATTTATATTGCAAGATTTGATGCAGATGATATTTGCATGAATAAAAGATTGGAAAGGCAGGTTCGTTTTTTAGATGTAAACCCTGACTATATTATTATTGGATCAGACGCGGAATATATTAAAGAAAACGGGGATCATCTTTTTGATTTTCATTGCAATAGTTATGCGTGTAATGATATTATGGATCGCTTGTACCAGCATTGTCCTTTTATACATTCAAGCGTGATGTATAGAAAAGATGATGTTGTAAACGCCGGCGGTTACTCACCATACGCGCATAATTTTGAAGATTATCTTTTATGGGTAAACCTTTTAAAAGCCGGCAAATGCTGCAACATGCCAGATGCGTTAATAAAAGTAAGGTTCAATTCAGGATCGGTAACTATAGATGAAAAATGGCGCGGGGGAAATTTCAGAAAATTAAAACGCGAAATAATTAAACGTGGAACCATTACTGAAAAGGAAGGAAACAAATTATTATCAATTATTAAAAGCCAAGAAATAAGAAGAATAAAAGAAAGTTCGTACCATGCATTGTGCAGCAAAAAATTTTTGCTGGACAACTACCAGCCCTCAAAGGCACGCTGGCACGCAGGAAGAGCGATTTACATAAACCCATTGCGACTTGATAACTATGCATTATTTGTAAGTTGCTTCCTTCCTTTAAAATGGATTAAATGGTTGAAACAACATAATACAGCGCACGTTTAATAATAAATGATTTGAAAAATATTATTAATAAAATATTATTCATTCTCACAAAAACAGAAAAGAAAAAATTATTTTTTCTGATAACTGCAAACATTGTTATAAGCATTACAGACATTGCATTTCTTGCATTGCTATTATTTGTTGTCAATTTTTATACGCAGCAAAATTTATCAACGCAAAATGCATTTTCCTTTTCTTATTTTTTTAATAGAGATTCTGTAACACTAATTTTTATATTTTTTATTTTGTTTGCAATAAAAAATATTGCAGGATTTTTTATTTTACGTACTCAATATAAATTTGTGTATAATGTTGCCAGCCGTATATCTGAAGAAAATTTATTAAAATATTTAGAAGGCAATTATGCAGATTATGTAAACATTGATTCATCAGTTCAGATAAGAAAGATAAGCCAGCAGCCAATTGAATTTTGCCAATATATATTAGCAGGAAGCCAACAAATAATTACAGAAGCCGTATTAATATTATTGGCGCTGACAGGCATTCTTATATTTAATGCAAAATTATTTTTGTTGTTGTTTGCGATATTATTGCCAGCAATTTTAATAATGGCTTTGATAACAAAACGAAGATTAAAAGCCGTACGTAAGCATGTAAAAACAGCAGGAGAAAGCACCTTACAATATTTACAGGAAACACTCTCAGGGTTTGCAGAAAGTAATGTTTATGAAAGAAATAATTTTTTTACAAACCGTTTTGCAAATGCACAACACAACCTTAATAATTATTTGTCTGAACTACAATCAACGCAAGCCATTCCATCACGATTGATTGAAGTATTTGCAGTTTTAGGATTGTTTATTTTAATAGCATTGAGCAAATTTTTTCCAACTCATTTGTATACTTCGGAGTTGGTAACACTTGGTGCGTTTATGGCTGCAGCTTATAAAATTATTCCTGGCATTGTAAAAATTTCGAACATCAGCGGGCAAATAAAAACGTTTGATTTTACAATGGATGATTTAGTGCAGCAACAAAAAATAAAAATTAAACCACAAAATAATTTTGATGCAAAACATATTACTTCATTAATATTTAAAAATATTTTTTACAAAATTAAGTCGCAGGAAATTTTACAGGATTTTAATATGCACATTGAAAGTGGCGATTTTACAGGCATTAGCGGGCTATCTGGAAATGGTAAAACCACCATTATAAATTTATTATTAGGATTTTTAAATCCGCAACGCGGAACAATTTTTATTAATGATCAGGAAACTAATGTTGAAGATCGTTATCTCTATCATCAAAGAATTGCGTACGTAAAACAACAGCCATTTTTAATTCACGACAACATTATTAATAACATTACGCTCGGCGAAACAAATTATGATGCGGAAAAAATAAATGAAATAATAGAAGTTTGCGGGCTTGATGAATTGATAAATAAATCATTGTCGGACTTAAAAAAAATTATTACCGAAAATGGCAAGAACATTAGTGGCGGCCAGCGCCAGCGTATTGCAATTGCACGCGCTTTGTACAAAAATGCTGATTTAATAATATTGGATGAACCATTTAATGAGCTTGATGAAGTATCCGAAATTTCATTATTACAGCATTTCAAAAAACTTTCAGCTTCGGGAAAAATGATAATACTTGTTACGCATAATAAACAAAGCTTAAACTTTTGCAACAAAATTATTTCACTCAATGAAATAAATATTTTTGAAACAACCTGAAAAAACGCTTATTGTCCTAACGCCGGGTTTTGCTGCAAATGAGGCTGACACAACTTGTTTGCCCGCACAACAAATATTTATAAAAGCCATCAACAAAAATTTTATCAATATAAAAATTATAATAATCGCATTTCAATATCCATTTATTTCATCTACTTATCAATGGAATGGAAATACAATTATCCCCTTGAATGGAAAAAATAAAAGCAAACTTTCTCGATTAATAGTTTGGTTTAACGCTTGGAAAAATCTTAAAAAAATTAATAAAGAAGATAACGTAATCGGCTTGCTCAGTTTCTGGTGCACTGAATGTGCTTTCGTTGCAAATTATTTTGCAAAGAAAAATAGTTTGAAACATTACAGCTGGATATTGGGGCAGGACGCGCGCGAAAAAAATAAATTTATAAAATGGACGAAACCAAATGGCGAAAATCTCATAGCGATGTCTGATTTTTTAGCCGCAGAATTTTATAAAAATTATAAAATAAAACCTGTTTATGTAATTCCCAATGGCATTGATCCTTCGTTATATAATTTCGCAAATAGTGAAAGAAATATTGACGTATTAGGCGCAGGTTCATTAATACCTTTAAAACAATATGATGTTTTTATAACTGTTGTAAAGGAACTTCAAATTCGTATTCCCCGCATCCACGCTGTATTGTGTGGCAAAGGCCCGGAAGAAAAAAAAATAAATAATATTATTAATGAAATGAATCTTCAAAATAATATTACACTAACAGGTGAAAAATCACATCCTGAAATTTTACAAATGATGAGCAAGAGTAAAATTTTTTTACACACATCATCGTATGAAGGTTTTAGTACAGTTTGCCTTGAGGCTTTATATGCCGGCGCACATGTAATTAGTTTTTGCAAACCCATGAATGCTTCAATAAAAAACTGGCATATCGTAAATGATAAAAACGAAATGATTGAAGTTGCTTTGAGTATTTTGCTAAATCCAGTTATAAAATACGAACCAGTTTTGTTTTATGCGATGGATGATAGCGCAAAAAAAATGATGCATTTATTTAGTGACAATAATATTATTTCTTAATAAACTAATTGCTTTATCAAAAACAATTTGCGGATTGATCCTCGAAAGGCAACGTGTATCTCCATAAATACATTTCTCCAGCATACAATTGCCGCAAACCAAATCTGATGAATCAAAAAAATCTGTGAAAGCGCCAAGGGGCATGGCTTTCTCGCTTTCTGTTGAACCAAATAAAGCAATTGTAGGAACGCCGGAAACCCACGCCATGTGCATTAATCCCGAATCTTCTGACAAGACAAACTGTATGTTTTGCATTATTGAAAACGCTTGCGCGGGCGTTGTTTTATTTACAAGATTAATAAAATTGTTTCCCAATTGTGATGTTAAATAATCTGCTTTATCTTTTATAAAATCAGTTCCCAAAATCAAAAATTTTGTTTCAGGAAAATTAGATAGCCACAACTTTTCAAACGTTGCATAATTATCGATTGGCCAGTTACGTGTTTCAAAAGCACCTGCAGGATTTAGCACAACCAAATCATATTTATTATTCCAACCATTTTTTTTCAGCAAGTCAATACCTTCATTTTTATTAACAAACTGAAAAGATGAATCGGCAAAACATTTTCCTAAACCTATCGCTTCAATTGTCGCGCGCGTCCGCTCTCCGGCAGCGATCGGCGACAAGCGATCGAACAAAGACCATGCTTTTGGCATTAATAATTTCATTACTGATCGGCTGATAATATTATCCTGCAAATCAATTATTACATCATACCTGCGCAAAAATAATTTTGGTAAAAGAAAAAAAGTATAGAGCATTTGCTTTTTGATATTCCTTCCGCCTTTTATGGAAAAGACTTTATTAAAGAGCTTTAAACTTTTCGGTATCGATTCTGTTTCTTCGCGTATAAGTAAGTCCAGCACTGTGTTTGGCGGTAATGAATTTTTTAATTGTTGCAAATATGGCAGCGTAATAACAACATCACCAACTGCATGAAACCGCATTGCAAGTATGCGTTTTGGCAAATATTTTTTCGTCCATGGCTTTGATAAAATATTCATTTTTGTTGGTTGAATATTTTTGGCAGGTTATTTAAATCATCATTATTTGTAATCGCTCTTACCAATAAAATAATTGTTATCAAATAATATGCAATGTAAAAACGATCCGAAATATCTGGTTGCAATAAAAACCGGATAACTATAACGACCATCATTATTAATGCAAATAACTGATCAAAATTTAATAGGCTGAAACCTTCAATTTTTTTCTTACAAAATATTAAAACGTTCATTAAAAAAAATACAATGATGTGAGCATGATACAAACCAGTAACCGCATTTGAATAAATTATTTTTAAATAATCATGAATAGAAAAAGATGCATGAAAGCCACGTAATAAATTTAAATAATGCACGAAAGATGGATAATACAACATGCTCCATCCAAAACCTTGCACGCTGGATGTAACACAGAAATAACAAGTTGCAAGTAATAATAGTATAATCATATTCCTGGGCAGTGAAAATTTAAATTCTTTTTTATTTGAAAAAATGAATAAGAAAATAATTGCTGCAAATGCAATGATATTATCAAGCCTTGCAAAAACCGATATTGCAAGAAATATAAATGCAATTATAAATACAGGTTTATGAATTATAAAATAAAAAGCTGATAATAATAAAAAGGCTGAAAGGCAGTCTGGTGTTGACATTCGTGCCACCGTTAACATTGGCGCAGAAAGCATAACAAGTAAACTTATAACCGCAGCTAAAAAGAAATTCAGGTAATTTTTTAACCAGTATAATGAAAACATTGCTATAAAAAGATAAGAAAAAACAGAAGGCAAAATTGTTGATGCAGGCAACGAAAAACCAATTTTATAAAATGCAAAAACAGTTAAAACATACAATGGCTTTATAATATAAAATGGCAGTTGTTGGTAAAAATTAGCAGCGCTGTCTTTCATTTTTTTTCGGTAAATATTGGTGCTATCAATAATCTTTTGATATGCTTCGGCGGGAATATTTTGTTTTGCACTTTCGTAAGTTAGGCTGTGCATTTCATCAATATTTTTATGTTCCATTTTTAAAACAAGTGCCATGTAAGGAAGCATATCCCAATTATATTCCGGCTTTTTCAAAGAATAAAAAGTTACCAGGCCAATACAAAAAAAATAAATGATGCAGATTACTACAATTGCTTTTTTATTATTAAAATTTATTTTTTTTAGAAGAATCAAATTATAAATATTAGAAATTATTTTTTTCAATTTATGAAACCGGGAACTGCGCACCGGGATGATATTTTTTTATTTCATTGATTAATGCCGGCAAATCTCCCTCAACATATTTTACTTTATTATTAATATTTATTTTAGAAAATTTATTAGCAAAATTATTTGCGCATAAGCTATCGTATAATGATTCATCAAAAAATTTTATGTCACCGTTGTGAATTATTAATAATAAATCCTGCGGGTTTAATGCAAAAAAATTATCTGTAAAATCTTTATTGCTTTTTGATTGCGCAATTACAATATCTGCATTGTTTCCAGCAATAATTCTTCCCTGGTTTTTTAAATCCCAAACTGTAGCGGGCACAGTCGTAAGCATATTAATTAGTTCTTCATCGGTCGCTGCATTTTCATGTCTTGCCACGCGCAAATGCTCCCATAAATTCCACGTTGCCGTTAATGTAGAATCGGTGCCAAACACAATACCAGTCTCATATTTCAGGTGATCAATATCTGCAGTTTTATCTAATAAAAAATAATTTGAAACCGGGCACCATATTAATGCTTTAAAAGATTTTGATTGTTTTTTATCCATTGCAACGCCATGCACTGCGATGATTTTTCTTTTAAATAAATTCCATTTTATAATGCTATTAATTTCTTCGTTTGCATTTTTATCAGTGCCTTCGCCGGCATGTATTACAAACGGGAATTTACCAGCAAACGGATTATTCAATTTCCATTTCCATCTTTTTTCAAATGCGGTTGAATGCAATGAATTTGTTTTTTGAAAAACAGTAATAATTTCATTTTCTATAATCAACTTATCGCCATGGTTTACAACAGTTGTTATGCCGTTCAATAAATTTTTATACACGCCCCATTGTACGCGCAAATTTTTTGGTATCTGCAATACTTCATCAATCTCCTTTTTATTATTTGCATTAATGTCCGGGCCCCAATCGCGGTAACTTTTATATTTTCTACCCAGCTGGGGAAACAAATTAAAATCAAGATGATCGTGTGAATTGATTAAACCGGGAAAAGCAATGGCATTTTCAAATGACAGGGAGATATCATTTTTCTTAAAATTATTTCTTTCGCCAGAAGGAGAAATTGCTTTTATTTTTTTGCCATCAATAAAAATATCCTGCAAACTATTAAAACCAAAAATGCCAAGGTTAGTTAAAAGCATCGGCTTTTATTAAGTGAATTGCATAGATAACAGGCGAACCGTAAAATTTATTATAAACAACAATAGCATTTTGCTTTTGATAATAATGTTTCATGGCTTCATTAATGTTCCTTTCTTTTAAACGCACCACTTGCAAATTGAGTTGCCTCGCAATTGCTTTTATTTTCTCAACGGGATGAATATAATTTTTTATAACCACGGAAGTATGGTTATTCAAAAAAGTACGCTTCGCTCCTTTCGCCAATAAATCAGGATGAAAATCGGTGATTATTATTTCGCCGCCGGGCTTCAATACTCGCGCCCATTCTGTTAATGCTTTTGCAATATTTTTTATATGCGCAACTGTTAATGTAGATATGATAATGTCACAAAAATTATCATTTATTTCTTTCAAATTATCATCGGAAAGCAAGTGCGTTTCTGCGTTCGGAAATTTATCTTTTAATATTTCCAGCATTCCTTTAGAAACATCGAAACCCAGCAGGCGCAAGGGTTTGCGGCCAACTATTTTTTGCCAGTGCCTTCCGGTTCCGCAGCCGATATCAACTATAATTTTATTAATAAAATCTATTTCAGTAAACAATTCATTAATCATTTCTTCATCAAGTGCCAGCATTAAATTGTCAGGCTGATCATCATAATTTAAAGCCCAGTTATTGTAAGCTTCGGCGGGTTCTGTTTCTTTTTTAAAAGAAGAAATTAAATACTGTTTTAGTCTGTTAATCGCAGGCATCCTTTGTGAAAATTAAAGCGTTTATAGTATAAGAAACGCAGTATTAATAGCTGTCGTTACTTCAAAATAAATTATTTCTGAAATTAATAATCTTTTCTACTTAAATGAATAAGGTTTTATTATTCAACCCGCGAAGTGCAATTGCGAAATACCGTGTGCCAAATTCAATATTAAACATTGCGGCATCAATCGAAGGCATTTACGAATGGGTTATTGTTGATGGAAACAGGGAAACAGATCCGTATGAAAAAATTGAAAGTTATTTATTAACGGGCGATTATAAATATTTAGGATTTACCGTAATGCCCGGCCCGCAACTAACGCAGGCTATTGCAATTTCTAAAAAAATAAAAGATGAATTCCCAAATACAATAATGATTTGGGGCGGCTATTTTCCTTCTACACAACATAAGGTAGTATTGAATTCCGGCTATATTGATTTTGTTATTAATGGCCCGGGCGATCATGCTTTTCCAAAATTAATTGAAGCGCTTGAAAATGAAACGCCGTATGAACTGATCAAAAATTTGATTTATAAAATTGATGGCAACATTATAAAAAATGCAAAAGAAGATTTGATAGAACAGGAAACATTGCCTGCTTTGCCTTATAAAAAACTGGATGAATTTTATCCGTTTGAAAAATATTTGGGCAAAACATATCTCGGCGAACACACGCTTGCATATCATTCCAGTATCGGTTGCCCGTTCACTTGTTCATTTTGTGCAGTTGTTCCTATTTATGAAGCGAGATGGAAAGCGAAGCCTGCAAAGATGGTTTATGAAGATGTGAAGTTTATAAAAGATAAGTGGGGCGCGGATTCCATCGAATTTCATGATAATAATTTTTTTGTATCAGAAAAAAGAACGGTTGAATTTTCAAAGATGATTAAACCTGAAAAAATGGTTTGGTGGGGCGAAGGAAGAATTGATACGATTGATAAATACAAAGACGATTCGCTTTCTATTATGCGCGACTCTGGTTGCAAAATGATTTTTTTTGGTGCAGAAACCGGCAACGATTCTATCTTAAAAAAAATGGATAAAGGCGGCACGCAATCAAGTGCGCAAATAAGGGCGTTTGCAAAACGCATGAAAAAATTTGATATCATTCCTGAATATTCTTTTGTACTCGGCATGCCTGCAGAAACGCCGGAAGAAGTAATGAAACAAATTGATGGCGACATACAATTTATAAAGGAGATAAAAGAAATTAATCCCGATACGGAAATTGTAATTTATATATACAGCCCTGTGCCAACAGAAGGATCTGAATTATATAAAAAAGTTTTAGCAACAGGTTTTCACTTTCCTGAAAAACTGGAAGACTGGATCGGGCCGCAATGGGATAGGTTTGATTTGCGCAAAAACCCGCTCACACCGTGGCTTACAGCAGAAATGGTTGATAAGATAAAAAATTTTGAAACAGTATTAAACGGATATTATCCAACCATTTCCGACATACGTTTAAATGGTATTAAAAGAAAGATTTTACACACTATTGCAGGCTTGCGTTACAAGGCAAGCATGTATAAACATCCTTATGAAATAAAATTATTACACAGGCTCTGGAAATACCGGCAACCGGAAATACAGGGTTTTTAAATTGTAAAAAATGAACCTTCCAGATTCGTCTATCTTAACAAACATTCAGTTTCCGGGAAATGCAAAACCGGCAACTAATCTTTTTGAAAAAAAATATATATCGATCCGTTGTTTGGAAAACAGATTGTATAATGATGATGAAGTTGAACAACTTCCTGAAATTGCGCGCACACATACACATTACAAAGAATGGCTTATCAGAAAAAAATCAAGCGCACGATTAATAAATTATTTATCATCAAAGAAAAAAAGATTGCGCATACTTGAAGTTGGCTGTGGTAATGGCTGGCTTGCACATTCGTTATCTGCAATTCCAGGATCAGAAGTTACGGGGCTTGATGTAAATTTTACAGAGCTGCAACAAGCTGCACGGGTTTTCAATGAAGACAAACATTTAAATTTTATTTACGGAGATATTTATGAAAATGTATTAAACAATTTAAAGTTTGATATTATCGTATTTGCCGCGTCCATACAGTATTTCCAGCCATTGCGAAAAATATTAACCATATGTTTAAAGCATTTATCACCTGGCGGTGAAATACATATTATCGGTTCTCACTTTTATAAAAAATCAGAAATAATTTTTGCAAAAAAAAGAACGCTTGAATATTTTACATCACTCGGTTACCCCGAAATGAGTGATTATTATTTTCATCACGCAGTGAGCGAATTAAAATTATTCAATCATTTCATTTTATATAATCCCAATTCTGTTGTTAATAAATTTTTGAAAAGTACAGATCCATTTTATTGGGTTACTGTAAAAAAGTAACATGCTCGCAAAAACATTATATCAAACATTTCAGCGCTACCGCACTTTGCAAACAGATAAGATTACGTCTTTACCCATTGTAATTTTAATGCCGCACAGTGCATGCAATTGCAAATGTGTAATGTGCGATATCTGGAAAGACAATAAAAACCTGAAACAGCTTACTGAAGCGGATATCAGCGGATTGCTTGCTTCATTAAAAAAGTTTAATGTACAAACAGTTGTAATGAGCGGCGGCGAAGCATTAATGAACCAAAACTTTTTTAAGCTGTGTGAAATTTTACAAAAAGAAAATATAAAAATTTCTTTATTATCAACAGGATTGTTATTAAAAAAGAATGCGGAAAAATTATTAACGCATGTAAATGATATCATCGTTTCGCTTGATGGCAATGAAATTATTCACGATGAAATACGAAATGTTCGCGGCGCATATCAATTATTAAAAGAAGGCGTTCGTCACATTCACAGTATAAATCCGCATTTTAAAATTACAGGCCGCACTGTAATTCATCGCCTTAATTTTCGCGAATGGCCATCAATTATACGCAGTGCAATTTCTATTGGCCTAAATCAAATCAGTTTTTTACCTGCAGATGTTAGCAGCCACGCGTTTAACAGGCAACAGGTTTGGGATCAATCAAGGCAGCATGAAATTTTATTAATGCAAGAAGAATTACCGGAGTTGCAGGAAATTATTGAACAAATAAAAGAAGAATTTATAACACTTTTTGAAACAGGTTTTATCGCAGAATCACCTGCAAAATTGCAAAAAATTTATGCGCATTATGCCGCTGTTTATGGGTTAAATGAATATTCCTTTAAAAAATGCAATGCACCATGGGTATCAACAGTAATTGAAGCAGATGGAACTGTTCGTCCTTGTTTTTTTCATAAGCCATTAGGAAATATTCATTCAAATTCTTTGGAAGAAATATTGAATAGTGAAGATGCAATTAATTTTAGAAAAACGCTGAACATGAATACTGACAGCACTTGCGTGAAATGCGTGTGTTATTTAAACTTACCACCGGGCGCTAATCCGTTATAAAATATTTATTAATAACAATGAATAGAATCCTTTTTTCTCATTCTTATTTTTTGCGTTTCGATCCGAAGCAATGGCAAACTGCGCAACCATATGCACCTCTCGGAACGTTGTATGCTGCATCATTAATGAGAGAAAATAGCTTTGAAATTTCTTTGTTTGATACCATGTTTGCCCACGGCCCGCGAGAAATTATTTCATCTATAGAAAAAAACAAACCGGACTTTTTTGTGATCTATGATGATGGTTTTAATTACCTCACAAAAATGTGCCTTACCAATATGCGCGAAGCCGCATTTAATATGTGCAAAATTGCAAAGCAATATGGATGCACTGTAATTGTTTCCAGCAGCGATTCCACAGATCAGTTTAAAGAATATTTAAATGAAGGCGCAGATTTTGTATTAATCGGCGAAGCAGAATATACATTGCTCGAACTTATAAAAGCTATTAATAAAAAAGAAAAAAATTTTTCATTAATAGAAGGTTTGGCATTTAAAAAAGATGAAGGCATTATTAAAACAGCAAAAAGAAATGTAATAAAAAATTTAGACGACTTGCCTTTTCCTGCGTGGGATATTATTGATATGGAGCCTTATAAAAAAATGTGGTTGAGAAGTTCCGGGTATTTTTCAATGAATATGGGAACAACAAGAGGCTGCCCTTTTAAATGCAATTGGTGCGCAAAACCAATTTACGGAAATCGCTACAACTCACGTTCAGCAAGCAATGTAGTGGCTGAACTAAAATTACTGAAAGACAAATTTCAATTTGATCACATTTGGTTTTGCGATGATATTTTTGGATTGAAACCTGGATGGATAAATGAATTTGCAGACTTAATTGAAAAAGAAAAACTGCATTTTAAATTTAAAATTCAGGCGCGCGCAGATTTATTATTGCAGGAAGATAATATTAAAGATCTCGCGCGCGCAGGCTGCGATAATATTTGGATGGGCGCAGAAAGTGGCTCGCAAAAAATATTGGATGCCATGGACAAAGGCACAACCGTTCAACAAATATTTGCTGCAACAAAATTGCTTAAGAAATATAACATCAAACCTTCATTTTTTATACAATTCGGTTATCCCGGCGAAACAAAAAACGATATTGAAAAAACAGTAAGTATGATTAATGAGTTACTACCGCACAGCATCGGCATCTCAGTGTCTTACCCATTACCAGGAACTGTTTTTTTTGAGAAAGTAAAAGAACAATTAAAAGAAAAATCGAATTGGGCAGACTCTGATGAACTCGCATTAATGTTCCAAAACACTTATCCAGCTTCGTTTTACAAACAATTGCATCGCTTCGTACATAAAGATTATCGTAAACATCTTGCCTTTGATAACTTAAAAAAATTGTTAGCCAAACCTTCTTCATTAACGATACATACTTTAAAAAAAATAGTTTCAGCGGTTTATTATATCCCTTCTGCTTTTCTTGCAAAACAAAAATTAAAACAATTACAAACACAAGATTAATGAATCCAACTGCTGCAAATATTAATGAACAAAATGCCGCGGCAGCTTTCAGCAAGCAATCAACAATATTTGATTCCTTGTTTTCAGAAAACGAGATTATAAAATATAAAAGGCAGCGCATTAGAGATCATGTAAATGAATATCTATCTCCAAATAGTAACATACTCGAACTAAACAGCGGCACCGGCGAAGATGCAATCTGGTTTGCACAAAAAGGCCATCACGTTCATGCAACAGATATTTCTGCTGGCATGCAACATGTATTAATAAAAAAGATAAACGAAAATAATCTCGAAAGCCTCGTCAGCACAGAGTTGTGTTCATTTACAGATTTAAAAAACCTAAAAAATAAAACGACTTACGATTTAATATTTTCAAATTTTGCAGGATTAAATTGTACTTGTGATTTAAAAAAAGTATTGCATTCATTTGATGAATTATTAAAACCAAATGGCGTAGTTACGTTAGTAATACTTCCATCATTTTGTTTGTGGGAATTTTTATTATTGTTTAAAGGGAAATTTAAAACAGCATTCAGAAGGTTGTTTAGCAAATATGGTGTTGCATCACGCGTTGAAGGAAAATTATTTACATGTTGGTATTATAACCCGTCATATATTATTAATGAATTGAAAAATTCATTTGATTTGTTGAGTGTTGAAGGTTTATGTACAATTGTCCCGCCATCATACATTGAAAATTTTGCGAAAAAATATCCGCGCGCTTTTTCTTATTTAAAAACAAAAGAAGGTAAGTTGAAAAAAAGCTGGCCGTGGAAATATATCGGGGATTATTATATTATTTCTCTACGAAAAAAAAGTTAGCATTAGTCAAATTCTTTATTCCATTTTTCTGCATGTTCATTTAATTTATTAATATAACGCATAACTATTTTTTGCTGAAAAAATACAGGGTTTGGTTTCGCGAAATGCTTGCTGGTGCTCAATCCCATCCTGTTCCCTTTCGAATTTAATATTTGTTGTTGTTCTTTTTTTTGCCATCTTTTCGTCGTTATTTTCATCAGGTAATTATCCAGCCAATCCCCGAATTTATTATTCAACAAAAATTCTGTGGTGCGTTTCAAAAAATAATCGTGCGCAAATGTTTTTATATTTTGTGTGCGCAATTTATAATTCGGATAATATGTACCAACCCAATTATTTGATTGAAAAAATTTATCCATTGTTCCGTTTCCGCAAACTGGCAACAGCGTTATTAGTTCCATCGCAGTAAAAACATTTCGCTCTTCAATTTCCATTGCATGTTCATCTATAAAATAATTCATGCAATACAAATGTTGTTTGTTACTTATAAAACTAAATTTCTTCAGCAAATGCATTAATGTCCTGGAAATCCACAACCGGTTTGCTTTTGTAATTATAAAATAATCTATATCGTCATTTTCCAGCGCGAAATTTTTTGATAAAGAACCAGAAATTCCAATGCCTCTTGCAAATGGAAATTGGTAAAGAAACTTTGAAACTTTTTTTCCAACAGGCAACAATTTCTCCGCATTAATATTTCCGGCAATCCTTCTTTCAGCAACCTGAAAATTGTTTTGGATAGAATAAAATTCACCATGCCGGAAAATGCATTTACGTTCGATTAGTTCATTGATTACATCTGTAATCTCATTAACAGAAATATTTTTTTGATCAAGAAAAAAAATGATTTCACTTTTTGAAACAGGATAATTAAACAAATCAAAATACGCAAGCACTTTTAATATGCTTTGCCTATGTTTTAAAGATGTTTTATTTTCTGTCAATATTTTCAAAGTAAATGGTGTGCTAAACGATTATAATTTAGAATGAAGCCAGTAAAGGCTTATATGCTTTCATTAATAATAAAAAACGCCTTTGCGTATGGAAAGGTTGCCAGCTGCCAAAAAATAGAATGCTTTAAACTGAGTTAATTATAAAGAAAATAAACTTGTAAAAAACAAAGAGAAAAATTTTCTAAGGCAACCGCTGATATTTAGAAACCGTTTTATTAAACAGGTGTAAATCATAGATTTTAATAAGCGATCACTAAGAAAATTAAAAGCCTCTGGATTAACGGATGAATATCGAAACAAAATATTTGCCTCACACATTTACGCTGACAGATTTTACTGAAGAAAAAAAATTACTGAAAAGTTGTGTGAGCGATAAAAAGATATACTTTCTTTTTAAACGCTTTGCGGATATCATGATTTCTACATCTTTCATCGTTTTTATATTAAGCTGGCTTTTGCCAATCGTTGCGTTATTAATAAAAATAGATTCTAACGGCTCAATATTTTTTCTTCAAAAAAGAGTTGGTAAAAACGGGGTTTTATTTACCTGCTATAAATTCCGCACAATGATTATTAATGATCATGCGGATGATGTTGCTGCAACTGAAAATGATTTACGCATCACAAGAGTTGGAAAATTTTTACGCAACTCCAACATAGATGAGTTTCCTCAATTCATCAATGTTTTATTTGGATCAATGAGTTTAATTGGCCCACGGCCGCATATGGTTGCAGATTGTAAAAAGTTTGCATCTGTGATACCCGAATATAACCAGAGAAATTTTATAAAGCCCGGTATTACAGGCCTGGCGCAGGTTAAAGGGCTTCACGGGCCTGCGGAAAATTTTGAAACTATTTTTTTAAGATATCAGTATGATGCTTTTTATGTGCGCAATGCCAGTTTTTTTATTGATGTGCGCATTATAAAAAAAACAATTGTTGAACACATAAAAGCGATTTGGATGTTGGGTAAACAATTTGTTTTCGCGAATAGAAAAACAAACAACACGAATAACATTTTATAGAAAAATTCTATTAATAAGCCTGTTCAGGATGAAAATAATTTTTATTACAAGGTCAACATTATATAGTGTAAAAGGCGGCGACAGCATGCAAATAACAGAAATGGCAAACCACCTGAACCAGCTTGGCGTTGATACCGATGTAAGATTAACCAATGAAAAAATTGATTATGAAAAATATGATCTGTTGCATTTCTTTAACATCACAAGGCCTGCAGATATTTTATATCATTTAAAAAAAACAAAAAAGCCATTTGCTGTATCGACTATCCTAATAGATTATAGTGAATACGATAAGCAGTACAGGAAAGGATTTGCGGGGATTGTTCTGCGTTTATTTTCACGAGATAATATTGAATATATAAAAACAATTGGCCGGCTCTTGAGAGGCAATGACAAATTAATGTCGCACTCATATATCTGGAAAGGCCAAAGTAAATCAATTAAAAAAATACTTGATAATGCTTCGATATTGTTTCCAAATTCACAAATGGAAAATGAAAAATTGAAATTGCATTACAATTCTTCTGCAGATTTTATTACAGTTTATAATGGCATTAACCCTTCTTTATTTAAATTAAACACTTCTTTAAAAAAAGATGCGCAACTCGTTTTATGCGTTGCAAGAATTGAAGGAATAAAAAATCAAATCAATCTTATTAAAGCATTAAATAATTCTGATTATAAGTTATTAATTATAGGATCGCCAGCGCCAAACCAACTTTCATATTATAACGAATGCCGAGAAACAGCAGCGGAAAATGTAGTTTTTATTAATCACATTACACAGGAAGAATTGATCGAATTTTATCAGCTTGCTTCAGTACATGTGCTGCCTAGCTGGTTCGAAACATGTGGGCTTTCGTCGTTAGAAGCTGCATCGATGGGTTGCAATATTGTTATAACCGACAAAGGATATACGCGAGAATATTATGAATGCCACGCATTTTATTGCGATCCAAATTCACCTGCTTCAATTTTTAATGCAGTTGAACGTGCAGCAAAAGCAGCATCGCCAAAAGTTTTGCGCGAAAAGATATTATCAAGTTATACATGGTTGAATGCAGCAACAATTACTGCAAAAGCTTATCATAAAATATTAGCACATTAATGAGTATGCGCATTGCAATATTAGGAACGCGTGGAATACCAAATCAATATGGAGGCTTTGAAAGGCTTGCTGAGCAACTATCTTGCAGGTTGGCAGAAAAAGGCAATGATGTTTTTGTATACAACTCGCACAATCATATTTACAAAGAAAAAAAATGGAACGATGTAAATATTATACACTGTTTCGATCCGGAATATATTTCAGGCACCTGCGGACAATTTATTTATGATCTCAATTGCATACTCGATGCGCGCAAAAGAAAGTTTGATATCATTTTAATATTAGGTTACACAAGCAGTTCTGTTTGGCATAAATTATTACCCGCAGAAAGCGCAGTAATTTATAATATGGATGGTATGGAATGGAAGCGCGCAAAATATTCAAAACTTACAAAGAAATTTTTGCAATATGCAGAGAAACTGGCCGTGCAAAACAGCAATTACTTTGTAACTGATTCGCCCGCGATGCATACTTATTTTCAAAATAAATATAAGCTTCCAAGTGAATACATTGCTTACGGTGCAGAAATATTTACCAATGAAAACGAAGAAATTTTAAAAGAATATAACACTTCAAAAAAAGAGTATTTTTTACTCATCGCAAGGATGGAACCTGAGAATAATATTGAAACAATCCTGGAAGGTTTCTCGATAAGTAAAACAAATAAAAAATTTATTGTTGTCGGAAATACGATTAATAAATTCGGCAGTTATCTGGTAAAAAAATTCAGTTATGATAAACGGATTTGTTTTGCAGGGCCTGTTTATGATTTACAAAAATTACATACGCTAAGAAAATTCTCACACTTGTATTTTCATGGCCACAGCACTGGCGGCACAAATCCATCTCTGCTGGAAGCCATGGCCAGCAAAGCTTTGATAGTTGCGCATGATAATGTTTTTAATAAACTTGTGTTGGAAAATAATGCTTTTTATTTTACGTCAGGCTTCCAGATAAAATGTTTTGTTGATCAGCAAGGCATCGAAAATTGCGCAGAGGATATGATTAATAACAACTTTAAAAAAATACAACAAACCTATAACTGGCAGAAAATTACATTGCAATATGAACGGTTTATGATGCAATGTTTATACACACACATTAATGAAAGAAATATTTTGCATAAAAGATATTCCAGCGAATAAAATCAGCTACTTCCACATGCTGGCTTTTTTGTGCGCATTACCATTCGACATGTTTTATAGCGAACTAATATTGGTAAGCCTTTTAATGCATTCATTAATGCATCCAAAACAAAAATTATTTTCAATCCATTTAATAAAAATTTTACCTGCATTTTTATTTGCACTAAATATAATTTGCACCATTTATTCATCAGATAAAAACCAGGCTTTTAAAGATTGGGAAAAACAACTTGCATTGATTTTATTTCCCTTTATATTTTGCGTAACTGCTATTGATTTTAATAAATATAAAATACCATTATTAAAAGGTTTCGGGCTATCATGCATTGCCGTAATACTTTATTTTTATATAGATGCATTACTAACCATACGCTATAATAATTTATCATTAACATCATTGTTCAGCACGGCGTTTACCAACCAAAATTTTTCAGCACCGCTTGATTTGCATGCAACCTATTTTTCCATGTATTGCGCAATTTCATTAGTTGCATTCATATATTTATTAATGCGCGCAACGAAAAAATCGCAACAACTTTTATACATTTTTGGATGCGGAATTTTACTTGTCGGCATGATCCAACTTTCGTCAAGATCAGTTTTACTCGCAGTATTTTTTATCATTAATATATTAGTTCCATTTTTTTTATTAAAACCAAACCAAAGAAAAAAATTCATTATTATTTCATGCACAATTACGTTGCTGGCAATTGTATCTTTTATAAGAATAAGCACTTTCAAAAACAGGTTTGTTTATTCGTTCGAGCAGGATTTGACCTTGGATATTAATAGCTGGCAAAACATATCCGAATCGCGTGCAACCCGCTGGCACGCAGCGTTTGAGCTTATCAAAAAAAATCCATTAATGGGTTATGGCAGCGGAAGTGAAGGAAATCTTTTACAACAAAAATATTTTCAGGATCATTTGTACAACTCTTACATTCATCAACTGAATGCACATAATGAATACTTAAGTTTGCTTTTTAAATTTGGCCTCGCGGGCGTTTTATTGTACCTGTTTATTTTATATATCGGTTTTAAAAAAGCAATCAAAGAGAAAAATATTTTCTTCTGCAGTTTTCTTTTATTAATAACGTTCGTTTCATTTTCAGAAAACATTCTTGATGTTAATAAAGGAATATTCTTTTTCAGTTTTTTCTTCTCATATTTTATAAATATTTCTCCAACTACATTGGCGAAAAAAACATTGATAAAAAATCTTCCTCGGCAAAAACACTTTCAACTATTTCTATTTAAATAATCTTATTAAGGTTTTAATAAACTAGTGTTTTTTGTCCGAGCAATTAATCCATATTCGTCTTCATTGGCGTCGCACCCTTTTACATTTGTTCTTTATTCAGCGTTCTAAACCGTAAATTATTTTATTTATTAATAACCAGTTTCTGCGTAAATAATTTTGAGCCGTTATCAACCTTAATCATATAAATACTTTTCGCTAAATATTTTATATCAGGGATTGAAAAATAGTTTTGCCCTTTTTGTGCCATAAAAATTTTGGTTATCACCCGCCTTCCGTTATTATCAAAAAGTTCAAAGCTAAGCTGCTGGCTGCTTTCAGCGTTGTATTGCAAGGTAACAAAACTCAATGCAGGGTTTGGATAAACAATAAGTTTATTATTTTCTGTTTTACTAATATTAATCAGCAAAATATTACTGTAAACAAATTTCCCATCACTATCAACCATTTTTAACCTGTAAAAATTTGTGCCAGCCCGCGGTGATTGATGAATAAATTTATAGTTCGTCTTACCATTACTATAATCAAGCGTCCCAATATTTGAAAAATTTATTCCATCAGTGCTGTATTCAATTTCAAAATATTTAAAATTGCTTTCGTTTAAAATATCCCAATATAAATCAACAGCCGATTCATTTAAAATGCCATAAAAATCTTGTAAAGTAATGGGCAGTACACCACAGGGCGTACCCGTGCTAACAAAACTAGATCCACCAGTAAATGTTATTACAGTTCCAATGCCCCCCGGCGTAGAATAATATGAATAAGTAGATGCATACCCGGTGTGATTTGTCACTCCATTTATGCCCCCTGTTACAGCAGTAGATCCAAGAGTTACATTGGTATATATTATTCCACCACCGCCGCCACCGCCAGGGCCGTGATTAAAATAAGTCAACATGTTACCCCCTGCTCCGCCAACCGCAGACGCGGCTATAGATCCCATTCCTGTACCCACATTTTGAGTAACAACAATTATAATTGTGCCACCCGCACCCCCGCCCCCTGCAGCA
>Ga0206963_10170_pt1 | contig 21557 bp, 20 predicted proteins | sample Alteio_BWOrgHeat_28_FD_152958 | JGI IMG/M metagenome (GOLD analysis project Ga0206963, IMG submission 152958) | Enriched cells from forest soil in Barre Woods Harvard Forest LTER site, Petersham, Massachusetts, United States -... | ecosystem: Environmental > Terrestrial > Soil > Temperate forest >... | reverse complement strand
GCTTCCTCATAAATATCGATGGATCCATTTGTTAGCGGCAAGCTGTGTATTTTATTGCTTCTTTATACCTATTTATATATTGATCCTGCTCGTCACAATTCTCATTGATTATTTTGCAGGCATTTACATCGAAAAAGCAGAAGGTACCCGAAGGAAACTATGGTTGTTAATAAGTATTTTATCCACTTGCTCTGTCCTTTTTATATTTAAATATTACAACTTTTTTAGCGACAATTTTCTTTTGATAGCCCGGTTATTGGATCTGCGTTTACCAATTCCTGCGCTTAAAATTATATTGCCTTTGGGTTTGTCATTCCACACATTTCAAAGTCTAAGCTACGTTATTGAAGTATACAGGGGAAAACAGAAGGCGGAAAAGCATTTTGGCATTTATAGTTTATACGTAATGTTTTACCCGCAGCTTGTGGCTGGCCCCATTGAAAGGCCACAGAATTTGCTTCACCAATTTTACGAAAAGCATGAATTTAATTATAACGACGCAGTAGCGGGCCTTAAAAAAATAGCCTGGGGAATGTTTAAAAAAGTTGTTATTGCTGATAGGCTGGCAAGTTATATAGATGCTGTTTATCCCAATTACGACAAACATTATGGTTCGAGTTTGCTTCTTGCAACCATATTCTTCGCGTTCCAGATCTATTGCGATTTTTCGGGATACTCTGATATTGCCATAGGGTGCGCCCGAGTAATGGGTTTTAAGCTCATGACTAATTTTAACCGGCCCTATTTTTCTACATCTGTTGCTGAATTTTGGAAGAGATGGCACATTTCACTTTCAACCTGGTTCAGGGACTATGTGTATATACCATTAGGAGGCAACCGTGTTTCTAAATTAAGAAACTTCTTTAACCTGTTTGTTACTTTTTGCATAAGTGGCCTTTGGCATGGTGCACAGTGGACTTACGTATTATGGGGCGGATTAAATGGCATATATCTGGTTGTTCCAAAGTTATTTTACAAGCTTTCCAGGCAAATCGGAAATGTATTCAGAACTAATCGTTATTTAAAAGTATTCATGCAAATTTTCAATACGCTCTCAACTTTCATATTGATCCTGATAGGATGGGTGCTGTTCCTGTCCCATAATTTAAGTGTGGCTACGAGTATTTTTCACAAGATCATTTTTGAGCATGGGCCTCTTTTTATCGGCGACAAAAAAAACCTGGCATACGCAGTAATATTTTTGGTTGTCCTTTTGATCGTAGAGTTTTTTGAAGAATTTAAATTATTTAATGCGTTCACCTTGTTTAATAATCATAACGTTTACGTAAGGCGACTTTCTTACATATCAGTGGTAATACTTATATTAATGTTTGGTGTATTTGACAACAGCCAGTTTATTTATTTTAAATTCTAATTTTCCTATGAAAGTGAATTTAAATCCCGAGGTGTTAAGATTTTTGAGGACATTTTCAATAGTATTAGCTGGCATAGTGCTTTTTGATCTTATAATTGGAGGGGGGCTGCAATATTTATACAGCAAACAACGAAGCGGGCCTTTTTATAGGGTCAGCTACGCAATTAACAATGCAAATGCATCCTATTTGGTTTTAGGATCATCACGGGTAGCCCATCAATATGACCCGGACATTTTTGAAAGCAAACTAAGATCCACGTTTTATAATTGCGGCCATGATGCGCATTATTTGCTTTTTAGTTGTGCTATAGCTTCTGCAATTATTAAAAGATATTCTCCCAAATACATCATATTCGACATAATGCCCGATGAGTTTGCGCCTTCATCGTCTTCGGTGCCTTTACACAAGGCTCAATTTTCTCAATTGTTGCCTTATTACAACAATCCTGCTATACGTCCGTTCATAAATTTCAACGGTAATTTTGAACGCATTAAGCTTATTTCAAAGATCTATCCATATAACTCTGATCTGGCAGATCTAATAACCGGCCTCGACCCAAACGCGCACAAAACCAACAAAGGCTACATTGAACTGATCCAGTCTAACGATAAGTATAAATACAATATCGTTGATACGACAAAAATTTTTGCGGAAGGCAGTACAATAGATTCGGTGGCCTATCATACTTTCTGCAATTTAATTGCCGAATTGAAAAAAAAGAATGTAACAGTACTGCTTGTAATTTCACCATTGGCCTACAAGTGTTTTAATCCAGTGACAACCAGCATGTGTACTTTAATTTGCAAAAAATACAGCAACTCGCGGTTTATGAATTTTACGAATAAGCCATATTGGTTTTATGATAAATACTTTTACGACGGCTTTCACCTCAATGGCTTCGGCAGCAGGCTCTTTTCTGCCGAAGTCGCAAATTTCATTAAAGGGAATGATGCGGTTAAAAGCCCAGCTTATACTTCTTATTAAATATCAATTTAACAAATAAGGCTGTATCAAAAGTGGAAAAGCGGACAAAATATTATTTTGCTCATGCCATCTGTGTTTCTTTTCTTTGAATCCTCCTGTGGTAAAATTATCCCAAATTACGAATTTTATGGTTAACATAAGTTAACACAATTTCAAGGTATCATAAATCAATTAATTGATTATCAATATATTAAAAAATATCGGGGTTAACATACAAATAGCGGCTTTTTTGGTAAAAAATTGTGCGGAGCGGCATGAAGAATATCGTCAGCCAAATTTTATTCTGTTGCGGCTAACTGGATTTCGCTTTTGATAAAGCCTATAGATCAGCAGGCTTAAAGCCGTTGCCAAATGCATCTGAGTTGGCTACCTTTTTTTTATCGAATTATGTAAAAATTTTAAAAGTTCATTGTCGTAAACCGGCGTTTGCGCGGTTGAAAACAATAAATTTTTCTGGTGCACCCTTTTTTTAAGTACCAGCTGGTCGACTATTCCAATGTTCTCAGCCGACTTTTTCAGCTTCGCAAACCAAATAATGTCGCTTACTATTTTCCAGTCCGTTTCAAATAAACCCATACGGCCGAAAATATCTCTTTTACCGAAAAAACAACCGGGCATGTACGCTAAGTGCCGCTGGTTTAAAAGCGAAATTTTAAACTCAGGGGGAGGCACCTGGTTTTCCTGAACAAAAAACTCCATATGGCCAATGGTACAGGTAATCGATGGATCTTCCCCGTAAAGTTTAATATGATTTTCAAGGCAATCCGGTTCAAACGTATCGTCGCTATCTAAGAAACCAATTAAATCACCAGACGCGCTATTTATACCGCAGTTCCACGCATCGAATAAGCCCTTTCCTGTTTGTGTGATTAATTTAACGCTGTTGAATTGCCTGGAAACCGAAATGGTGTTATCCGTTGAACCGCCGTCGACCAAAATTATTTCATAATTTTTATAAGTTTGGTTTTGTACGCTCAGCAAGGCCTCACCAAGATACTTCCCGGCATTTAACGTGGGCGTTATAATACTAACAAAAGGCTCGCTCATCAAAAAAGGTATTTAATAAACATACAAATTAGTTAATTAATCAGGCAAAAGTGCTACCATAATCTTTCTTTCAAATAAGTTGCGCCCTGGTAACTGAGCAAAAAACCTATCAGTTTTAATGATTCGGCTTTTTTAACGTGACTATTGAGGGCGCCACTTGCTCCCCTCTCCCCGGATGAAATATCGGCCAGCGAAATTTTAACTGGCAGACCCCGCTTGTAGGTGCCATTCAGGATAATAGCCTGTATGCGTTCATTCCCGCACCACTCATCAAACAGCTGAATGTTCGAAATAACACCCTGGCTGTCAACTTTTACAACGCCGGAACCGCTATCTGCAATTACCAGGAGCCCCGCCAATTCACAATTTTCGGGTATAAAGGTTATTTCGTTTCCCTGCCCGATCTCCAGGTATGAGATCAGGCTCCGATACTTCTTTTGTGATCCGGCCTCCGGCAACAACAGCATTTCGGTGGTTGCCGGAAGAATATTGGTATATCGGAAACAATTAGCATACAAGGGAGTTATGACGGCCGTTTGATCTTGATCATTTGTTTGAATCAATTTAACAAAGGCTTCAAATACTAAGCCGGCGGTTATTATTGCGCCATCAGGCGTTGTATGTACCCCATCGTAAACTATTTTTTCGGGAGTAGATTTTTCGCCAGAAATAAGACCGGAGATAGCTTCGTGAACATTTAATGATGGAATTTTATAGTGTTTTGCTACCCGCTCATAAAGGGCGGTAACTTTTTTCTTCAGCAAAAGATCATCTTTATGCCGGTACAAATGGATAATACAAACCTTTACATTGTTTGAAAGCAACTGGGCTATGATACCCTCAATTGCCGGCCCAATGTACTGTAACGGTGTGGCGCCTCCAATATCGGCGGTGGTGCATTCAACAAAACATATATCAGGCTTATGCCTCAAAACAAAATCATCAACCAGGAATGAACAAGCCAAAGAGCCTATGCCACCCAATGAAGCATTAACGAAATGAAATTTGTGCCCGAAGTGATTGTTTATATTTTGCTGCAAATACAACCTATAACCCTCTTTTTGGGCGGAAACGCTGTTTCCAAGAAAGGCGATCTTAGTACTTCCAGCATGAAGCGTATCTGCAATTCCACCTAAACCAGAACGCACATTTAACCATTTTTCGCCTGGTAACATATTGCATATCAAATTATTTGTTTGATGAGATCATTTACAGCCCCTGCGATTTCTTCAGGGTTGTCCCCTAAATTGAAGTTGTAAAAAGGCAGCTTTTGAAGCGTAGAAGCGAGCTGTAAAAAAATTTCATTGCCGGTATGAGGTAAAAGCCCCACGGTTGACGAACATAAAACACGCAAGATGCCTCCGTAAGAAGCGGGCGAAAACCCTATCTTCCCCCCGGATTGGCAAGGCATCAAAACTGCCTTGATGTTTCCGCGAAAAGGTAAATAATTTTTATAGGCCTCCGCTAAAAAGAATATTTCTTTTTCATATTCAATATCCTTTTTATTAATTGGCGTGCCTTTAATGTTTGGGAATTTGTATAGATCCTTGCTGTGGATCTTACCGGAAGAATATATACTGAAAACCGTCGGCTTTTCTTCAAATGTAGAAATTGCGCAAACATCATCGCCAAAATAGTCGAGGCCTCCTATAAGGCACCTCAGCGCTGTTGACGATTTTCCGGCGCCACTTTGTCCGGCTATAAGTACCGCACCTTCAGCATTTCCTACCGCGGCTGCGTGCACCATTGAAATTTTATGATGTTTTAATATTCCGTTAAAAACGCTCCGCAGGGGGCAGGCCATTTCAAACCCAGGCAAAATACGAGCATCTGCCATGCAAAGAATACCGATCTTCTTCTCCAGATCAAGCAGGCTTAGCATGCGCGCGTGGGTAAAATAGGCAGCCTGAAACCGTTGATTATTAAAACCGGTTATTTCGCCGCTAAATTTTATTTCGGTAAACTTTACAGGAGCTTTTGGCAACGGCATGCCAGTTGAAAAACTATCCCACACAAAGATGGTATACGCTGTCGGCAAGCCAGAAGGATCGACTATGATCTGTTCAATTGCAGGCAAAATGCCTTGGGCTACCGAGGTGTCTGAGAATTTCAGCCTGAGGTTTATGCCCGCCAAGGAAACGTCGCGGCTGATGACATCAGTAGCTCGATCGAATATTTGAAAAGTTGCTGCTACAGCTTGTTCAAAAAATTGTACAACTTCTGTATCAGTTTCTACCATAAATGTTTATAACGCATTTTATGCCTTATCCTGATCTTTCATAAGCGGCCAGCCATTTTTATCGACATCATGTACCGGATCAAGCAGCAATATTTCCTGCATATCCGAAAAAACTTCTATTTGAGGCTTTGCGAATGGCTTTTTTGGTAATGTGCTATCAAACTCAACTTTGATTGCGGTTTTGTTCTGCGCTTCGGTGATCAGCGTTTTATCCAGCAGATCGGCAATTAGTTCCGTAACCTGTTGCCTGTTTTCGGTTGTTATATCTTCATAGATCAATGAGAAGTCGGCCAAAATTTCGTCTACAGAATAATTTTGTATCGTCCTTATCCAAACCTGGGCAGCTGTACCCGTCAGGCTATAATATATGCCCGAATACAGATTAACAATCACAACCTCATCTCCAAATACCTCGCTGGCAATGTTAGGAACATTAATCGCGTAGCGTAACTCTCTCTCCATATTTTATTTTATAACTATCGTATGTTACCAAATATATCAAATAGTTGCAGTTTTAAAAAATAAAAAAAGGCAGTAACCCGGTTTTTAGTTATTTTGTACAGCCAATGCAAAAAAAAACTCTCTTTAAAATAGATTTTAAAACCTTTAAGTTTTTTTTTAACTATTTAAGGTATCGCCTGTTTTTGTCGCTGTTTTTAAGCTTACTGGTTGCCATTTTTGATGCCTTTGGCCTTGTAATGCTTCTGCCGCTTTTTCAATTGATGAAAGGCAACAGCCTGGCATCGGGAAACGGTTTGGGCAAATTGAATATACTTGTTTCCGCTTTATTGAAACTCGGTGTGGCCTACACCCTTTTTAATGTAATGGTAATAATTATATCAGCATTTATTTTAAAGGGTGTTTTAAGGTTTTGCGATACATTTTACAATGTTTACCTGCAGGCATTATTAGTGCGAAAACTCCGCGTTGGGGCTATTGATAAACTAAGCACCTATAATTATAAAAATTTCGGTGGTTCAAATGCCGGGTATTGCCAAAATTCGTTGGGAGAAGAAATAAATCGTATTTCACTGGCCGCCCAGCATTTCTTTATCATGTTAAGCAATGGAACAATGATCGTTGCCTGCCTGGTATTTTCCCTGTTCGCAAATTTCCAATTTTCGTTACTCATCATTATCGGCTCGTTAATAATTAACGTGTGGTACCAGGTTCTGTATAAAAAAACAAAAGCCTATTCGGTAGTTTATACAGAAAAAGCACAGGATTTTCAGTCGTTGTTATTGCAGCAGGTATTTCATTTTAAATACCTAAAAGCAACCAATTTAATGCGCTTGTATACCCAAAAAGTAAAAAGCAGTATTGCCGACATGGAAAAAATAACCAGGAAAATGGCCTTTTTAAGCTCGTTGGTACTTGCGGTGCGCGAACCACTTGCGGTGTTATTAATAATAAGTACGCTTTTTGTCGAATTAGCTTTTTTTAAACAACCATTTGCCGCGTTGTTCTTGAGCCTGTTATTTTTCATCCGGGTAATTACTTACATTATGCAGCTGCAGATGAGTTGGAATTCATTTTTGCAGCTGTACGGATCGGTTGATAATCACCAAAACTTTATTGCCGATCTGGAACGTGGCCGGGAACCCAGCGGCAAAATGGCCTTCAGCGTTTTTAAAAATAAAATAACATTAAACGATGTCCATTTTTTTTATGGTGAGACCCCAATTATAAAGGGGATAAGTCTTGAAATAAATAAAAATGAAACTATAGCCCTTGTGGGAAAAAGCGGAGGCGGCAAAACTACACTGGTAAATATAATAACAGGCCTGCTACCCATAGACCAGGGAGAACTATTAATTGACGGTGTACCAATTGCCGACCTTGATATATTAACTTACCGCGACAGGATAGGCTATATAACCCAGGACCCGGTAATTTTTGACGATACCATTTACAACAATATCACCTGCTGGTCTGACAGATCAGCTGATAACGTAAAAAAATATCTCGCCGTACTGGAGCAGGCCAATTTAAACGATTACGAACAGAGCTTAGCCCTGCGCGAAGATACGATGCTTGGCACCTCGGGAGCAAACTTAAGTGGCGGCGAGAAACAAAGGATAACAATTGCCCGTGAGCTTTTTAAAGCCATTGATATACTTGTAATCGATGAGGGTACCTCCTCTTTAGATTCAGAAACCGCAAACGTGATTAATGAAAGCATAGCTAACTTAAAAGGCATGCTAACCATTATAATTATAGCGCATAATTTACGCACCATAAAAAATGCCGATAGGGTTATTTTGCTTAAACAGGGGAAAATTGAAAACATAGGTTCATTTGAATTTTTGGAAGCTAACTCGGCTGTTTTTAAACGGATGATCCAGTTGCACAATCTGTAGGCAACCAACTTGTCGGCTACCCTTTTACAAAACCATTAGCTTCCTGGCGGTATGGTTTATTTTGTCGCCGTATAAATAAACCCCCAATTTTATTAGTAAGCGCTGGCCTAAACTTGTAGTATTTTTTGAACCAACCATAGCGATGCAACGCTTTTTCGTCGAAGCGTTTGACGGAAAAGGCATGCTGCAAAAAGTAGTCTTTAGGGTAGTCATAGTATAATCCCCAATTCTCGGGTTCATTGCCTGGCGCAAGACCGGGGTCATAAACAGTGCCGAACAAATAATCCCACACAGAGAATTTGGTGGAGAAATTAGCATGAAAAACTTCCCGGTAATTAGCATGGTGCCATAAGTGCAGTTCGGGTGAATTAAGAAAATATTTCAGCTTGCCTAATTTCACGTTGATATTGGCATGAATGAACATGCCAAACATGGCATCCAGCATGGCCTTTATCGGTATAACCACCGGGTCGGCGCCCAAAATAATAATAGGTGCAAACTCTATGGTTTGGTTAATGATGATCTCGACAACGTGCGACCTTGATCCCGACAAAAAATCAATTTGTTTGCCGGAATGATGTGCCTCATGTGTCCGCCAGAAAAACTTACTGGAATGCTGGAACCTGTGAAAAAGATAGATATAAAGATCGTGCGTAACTAAAAAAAACAGCACCTGCACCGCGACCGGCCAATGCGCCACGAATTGAATATTCGACCAGTCAAAGCTTTTTTGTATCGGCGCAATGATATAATCGAATATCAGGATCTTTAAAAAGTAACTCTGAATAATCGTATACCACACCAGGTCGGTCCAAAATCCTTCCCTGAAAAACGGCAGCTTGCGGTATGGCGAAATGCGTTCCCAGGCGATTATGAAAACCACCCAACAGGCAAGTATCAGCGTGGTTATATAAACTACTTTTTCCTGCGGCATTTAGTTCATCAATGGCTTCTCTTTCTCTTTATACTCATCACTGATATTCACGCGCAGCCTTTTCATTGGGCCGAGTTCCGATTCATAAACTTTCTTTACGCCATCGCCCGCCGCAGTTTCTGCATCACGGATATCGCGCACCAGGCGTTGAAATCCCTGCGGCTCAACCGATGCTGCATGATCTGAGCCCCACATGGCGCGATCGAGCGTGAAATGCCTTTCTACAAACGTTGCGCCCATGGCAACGGCAGCTACCGTTGTGGCAAGGCCGGTCTCATGGCCTGAGTAGCCGACAGGTATGCCCGGAAATTTATTTTCGAGCGTTTGGATCATCCTCAAATTAAGTTCTTCGGGTTTGCATGGATAAGCCGAGGTTGAGTGCGCTACAAATAAAGGATAATTTGGACTGAAGGCGTTAATGAACGCCAGTGCGTTCTCAATCTCGCGCATGGTTCGACATACCGGTTGAAAGCATCAGCGGGCGGCCGGTTTCCAATATGCGTTCTATCAACTCAAAATCTGTTAACGATGCCGACGCCAGTTTGTACATAACCGTATCAAACTGCTCCATAAAATCTACCGATGGCACATCCCACGCAGATACGAACCAATCAATTCCAGCTTTTTTGCAATATTGATCGATGGTAGCGTATTCGGCTATGCCAAATTCTGTTTTGCGTTTATAATCTATATAACTCATCCGGCCCCACGGCGTATCGCGCATTACTTCCCACTGATCTTTCGGCACACATATTTCAGGTGTGCGTTTTTGGAATTTTACAGCGTCAGCTTTTGCGGCAACAGCTTCGTCTATCAGCTTTTTTGTAATATCCAGCGAACCATTGTGATTTATGCCAATTTCGGCAATAATATAACAGGGTTGTCCCCTTCCAATTTTGCGGCCGTTGCTTAACGTACGCTCTGTTGGTTCAACGTCTTCTTCCTTGCAGGCGATTATCAATTCGGCAAATTCGCGGAAACAGCCTTCGCCGCCTCTATTTTCGCACACGTAGTCGGCGATTGCTTTAATTGCAGGCAGGCCGTTAGCGGGGCTTGCTGTCAGGCCTACCATTTTCATTATGGCGCGGTCGTTATAGTCATCGCCAATGTAGGCTATTTCATCGCCTTTTATTTCCAGGCGCAACATCATTTCCGTTAAAACTGCCGACTTGTCTTTAGCGAGCAGATGCAGTTCTGTTATCTGTAGCTTTTGCGCGCGTTTGATGAGTGATGGCGATGCCTCGCCGGTTATAACGGCTGTCTCAATACCAGCAACTTTTCGCAGGCGCTCGACACCCATTCCGTCCTGCATATTGAATTTTTTGAGTTCTTCGCCGGTCTCGCTATAGTAAACACCTCCATCGGTTAGTACCCCATCACAGTCTGTGATCAATAATTTAATGCGTGATGCTTTTTCTTTTAAGATATTTTTCATGATCTCCTGAATTTTTAAATTGCTGTCCAGCCACCGTCTACCACAAGGTTAGCCCCGGTCATGTAAGCCGAAGCTTCACTCGCCAGAAAAATGAGCGCACCCTGGTAATCGTTTGCTTTGGCCATGCGGCCCAATAATGTTTTTATTGAATAATTTTGTATAAAAAATTCGTTTTGGCCGTTCTCTACACCGCCCGGCGAAAGCGTGTTTACCCTAACGCCCTTTTCGCCCCAATAAGCTGCCAGGAACCGGGTAAAATTGATAACGGCGCCCTTGGTTACCGGGTAGGTTGCCGATTTATAAAAGGTCTGCTGCCCGCACTCATTTCGGTAAATAGTTTGATCGGGGCCAACCATACCGTAGGTTGAGGCTATGTTGATGATGCTGCCACTCCCTCGTTCGGCCATTGCGGAGCCGAATACCTGCGAGCATAAGAACACGCCCGTAATGTTAACATCCAATGATCTTTGAAAAACATCAAGCGGGTAATTCTCAAATGCGGAAAGTTCTTTCGCCAGCGCCGGATTCTCGAACATATCATTTATCGCCGCATTGTTTACCAGAATATCGATAGAACCGTATTTATCGATAACTGCATCTAAAGCTTTTGTAACAGATGCCTTATCGGTAACATCAATTCCCACACCCAAATGCTGTTCACCTAAATTCAATGTAAATGCTTGCGAACGCTGTTCATCAACATCGGCAACCACCACATTGGCACCGGCCATAGCCAAGGCCTCGCAGTGCTTTTGCCCGATGAGGCCAAGCGCACCGGTTACGATAGCTGTTTTTCCGTGTAGCGAGAACAGATCCATATTAACCAGCTAAAGTGTTTTTAGGTTTAATGTTATAATTGCCCACTTTACGGAAAACGGCTTCCAGTATCTCTCCTTTCAAATAGGATCTAACATCGCCGCTTTCAATAGCTTCCTTCATGATCGGCATTATATCGCGATAGGCAGAAAGGGTATAGTTTATGTCCTCGTCGGTATGGCTATAGCACATGTTATGGAAGCCAGCCCATAGTATACCGCGTTTGATCATTTCCTGCTGCATCAGGGTTTTAACTTCGAGACCATTACCTGCCTCGGGCGTAAAAGTTACCATGGTACGGCAATTGAAGCCGATACAATTAGTGTATTTATCCATCCCGAATTCAATAGCCAGCCGGTTGTAACCGTCTTTTAGCAATGCGCCTTTTTCAGCAAGGTATTGTGGCACAATTTTGTCTATCAGTTCATTTATCGTAGCGATACAGGCAGCAAGCGATAGTGCCTCGCCACCGAATGTGGTATAGCTAAATACATCCGAATTAAAAAGCTCCATTACATCGGCCCGGCCGGTAAGCAGTGCGATAGGCATACCGTTGGCGCAAGCTTTGGAGTACACTGCCAGGTCGGGTTTTACATTGAAGTATTCTTGTGCACCTCCGATAGCGATGCGGAAACCTGTCCACATCTCGTCGAAGATCAGCAGCGTTCCATTTTCTTTGCACACTTGGGCCAGCCGCTGTAAAAATCCGGGTGCGGGTTCATGGAAGATAAAGGGCTCCAATATTAAAGCTGCCACAGTTTCATCGAGCGCGGCTCTAATGGCATCTATATCATTATATTCAAAGGTGTAGGTCATGTCCTGGATCGCTTCAGGAACCCCCGCATTACGGCTGGTGATGCCTATGTACCAATCGTGCCAACCGTGGTAACCACAGCAAAATACCTTATCGCGACCAGTGAATGCCCTGGCAACCCGGATAGCAGCCGAGCACACATCCGCGCCGGTTTTGGCTATTTTAACGGCCTCGGCGTTGGGGATGACTTGTTGTATCAGTTCGGATAACTCCACTTCAAGCGGATGCATTAGCGAAAACGAGATGCCGTCTTCTAATTGTGCCTTTATGGCATTGTCGACAGCCGGATATGCATAGCCTAAAGACAAGGGACCGATAGCCGCGTTAAAATCAATGTATTCGTTGCCATCAACATCCCATACGTGCGATCCTTTACCTTTTACCAGGTATTTTGGCGCCACACCATTTGTAAACTGGCCGGGGCCTTTAGCAAGCGTTTGTGTTACCGGCTTTTGTACTTTAAGGGCGCGCTGATATAGTTTATCAGACTCGCTGATATTTGGATAATTCTCGCTAAATGCTACTTTGTTAGGCATACGGTAATTTCTTTATTCAGCGAACTGAGGTTTTAAAATTTCGGGTTGTATATGTTTGGTTTGATAACCTAAAATGGTTTCAGCAACCTGTTTACCGCTGAAGCCTTCGTGTTCGATTACTGCGGGCAGCAATGCAGGCTTAAACCATTTTTCGTTTAAAGCGAATGGCAATACATTGGCGGTTTTTCGATGTTTTAACAGCACTTCGGCAACTATGGAGTATAGACCGCCTGTGAGGAAATGATCTTCTAGTGTTACAACAAAGTCGCAGCTGTCAACAACGTTCAATATAGCTTGCTCGTCAACCGGTTTCAGGCTACGCATATTGACCAGGCCCACCGACAAGCCCTCGCTTTTTAATATTTCGACAGCGACCAGGGCCTGTTCAAACAGCAGGCCATAAGTGAGGATGGTTATATCTGTCCCTGTTTCAATTACTTCGGCCTTGCCTGGTTCAAAAGGCTCATGCACGTACGCCGTTTTCCGGGTATTGATGCGGGTATAAGCCGGTTTAGGCGATGCCCATATCGCCGGCATCATTTTTACCATATCGTCCTCATCGGCAGGCGCGAAAACTGTCATGTTGGGAATGCCCCGCATAATGGAAATATCCTCTATCGCCTGGTGCGTCGGTCCGTTGGCATCCGACAGTAAGCCCGGGATAAAAGCGCTCAATTTTATGGGCAGACCCGGTATCCCGGCGTCGGTACGTATAAATTCAAATGCCCGCATCGACAAAAAGGATGCTAAAGCATGTACAACAGGTATGCGGCCCCGCAATGCCAGGCCCGCCGCCGCGCCCATCATTGTTTGCTCGGTAATGCCCGTGTCAACAAAACGCTTGCCCAATAATTTAGGCAGGTTGCGGATAAGGGCCCTGTTTTCGGCTGTCATCACCACGAAGCGTTCATCCGCCAGCGACAATTCAGTAAGTAATTCTTCGTACGACATATTATCTGACCACTAAAGTTTCTGATGTTAATTGAGTTTGATGTTCACCGTGCAGTTCCTGTAGAAGTTGCGTAACCTCATCTGACGAGAAATTGCAGAACCAGCGATCGGCACGCGCTTCAATACTGGGCAAACCTTTGCCTCTAATAGTGTCCGCTATCACCACATTTAGCTTCCCTTTGGCGAAGGGATATTTGCCAAAAGTATTGCGCAACTGGTTAAAATCATGCCCGTTTATGCGACTTACCGCCGCGCCAAAAGCCGCGAATTTATTGTGTAAAGGTTCCAGCGGGATCAGGTCTTCGGTAGCCATATTGGCCTGGAAATGATTCCTGTCTATAACGAATATGAGATTATCGAGCTGATAGGCATTAGCCACCAGCACCGCTTCCCAGCATGAGCCTTCGTTCAGTTCACCATCGCCCATAATACATATCACCTTATTTTTACCGCCGCGAATTTTAATATCCATGGCAACGCCAATGGCTACCGAAGGCAAATGGCCAAGTGAGCCGGAATGGAACTCGATGCCTGGTATCTTTGTATTCGGATGCCAGTAAATATTATCATCAATGGAAAGGTGATTAGCCAGCCGCTCTTTTTCTATCAACCCAAGTTCGGCGAAAGTACCATACAGCGCAGGCACATCATGCCCTTTGGAAAGGAACAGGTAATCGCGGTTCGGGTCGCTTAAATTGCCCTTATGCAGGTTTAAAAATTCTGCGTACAGGTAAACGATCATATCCACCGCGGATAATGATGCACCCGTAAAACAGCCCCCATCTGTCGACATTTTTACAATATGTTCACGAACATTGAGCGCTATGGCCTCCAGTTTCTTATTATTTGTAGAGCTATCGTGCATGTATTAAGCAATTATTTTTGTTTGATCTGATGAAATTGTATGCAATTCATTTAAATGATGCCGGTACCAGTTTACGCCTGCGTAGGCGGTATTCAGTTCATATATCTCAGGCTTGTCGTTTAACAGATTCAGAATGTCCTCGCATGAAAAGCGAGGATTGATCGGGTATAGCTCTTCATAAATCCGCGCTATAAAATCGTAGTCTGCTTTATAATCAATAGTAAAGCGGTGCGACATGGAAAAGTCAAGTCCGGAAGCCCATTTAACATTACCGATATTGAACTGATCGGGATGTTCCCATATATAAGGCGTGGTGTGCTCAAATTCCAGTGGCTTGGTGGCAAGCTTCCAGTTCTTTTCAAGGCATGGCATGGTCATTATCTCTACGTCGTTGCCATCTGGCCAGGTGGCAGGGTGCAGGTTACTTACATAGTCATATTTGCCGCGGTTATCAAAAAAGAAATCCAGCGTCTCATCTATAATTCGCGGATCTATCAGCGGGCAATCGGATGGTATTTTAAGTATAACATCCGCGCCGTATCTAATGGCAGCCATGTAGTGCCGTTCCAGCAGATCTTCTGAACTGCCGCGGTAACAGGGTATGCCTATCCGGTTGGCTTCCTGCTCAATTATATCGTCTTTCTTACTAATGGATGTCGCGATAACGATGAGAGCCGGTGTTGCGATCATTTGCAAACGTTCTATCATCCTGGCCAACAACGTTTCCCCAAGCAAGGGCAGCATTACTTTGCCAGGCAACCTGCTGGATGACATACGGGCCTGAACTACTATAACGATCTTATCCATCAGTTTTAAATTAAAGCAAGTTCATTCATAGGCATGGCAGAATGTGCAAGTGGTTTTCGGCGGGTATACCTTGCAACAAAATTGCTCTTATCGCCCTGGTAATGGGCGTATTCCCGGCACAGTTCCGCTATGATCCTGGCCGAAGCACCACCATTTTGAATTGGCTGCAGTTTATACAGTTCGTCCACATTAAACCAGGAATGCACTTTTTTACCAAGCGCGATCCCCGTGTATACCACCGTCGAATATTGCGTGATAAGCTCGCTGCAATTAGCTATCATCTGGTTGGTATTGCCGCTGGTGAATACCAGGGCGTCAGCCGGTGCATATTTGCGGATCTCTTTTTCGGCTCTTTCAAAATTTTCATTTGGGTGCAGTTTATATAATAGTTGCCTGCCTGCCGCTATTTTCACAGTTTCCTTAATAAATGCCTGGCGGTTCTCATAGCGGTAGGTTTCCCGCATATCGGTAGTAGCTACCATTACATAATCTTTATGCTGAAAATCATTGGCACTGAATTGCGCCAAATTATCGTAATTAGGCATTCCGGTCACTATGATCTTTTCGACTTGCGTTCCGTTTTTCTTAAAATATTGCTTGTAGCCTTCTGATGCTGCACAATACACATCACATATATCTGACGAGCCGTTAAGCGAGGTATTGCCGCATAAAAATCCGGGAAGCTTTAGTGCCTTAACAATGTGGGTAACCAATGTGAATTTATCGGTCATGCCTTCCTGCACCCAGAGTGTTTTATAATTCCGCATACGCAAGGGAACGATCATATCGGTACAATACACAACAAGATCATATTCATTCAGCCGCGCGGCGTAGTCTATCTGCAGGCCATGTGCGTTTAGATAATTTTCTGAATTTTGCCTGAACTGCCCTGCAAACGCCGTGGTATCAAGCAAGCGGGTATTTTTAATGAGAAAATTTATAAAACGCGAATCGGCAAATACCTGGCTAAACCAACAGTCAAAATCTGACAGTTCGGCGGCTATCTGGTGCATCTGGGAAGTTTGGTTAATCGAACCGGTGATAAATAAAATTTTCTGCATTTAGCCGTATTTACATTGTAGATACCTTTAACTTTTATTAAATAATACAACGAAATATTATTAATAAATGCTAATCTATCCGAATCACTTTTAGCTAATGAGAAATTAATATTATCAAATTATTAAGCGCTTTAAGTTATTATATATTAGCCCTAACCTCAGTTGGCTTTTGCGTAGATATGACCGTTATATTGCAAAAAGTCTTTGAGTTTTTCCAGCTGGTCGGTGTTTATCAGGTCAACACCACAGTTAAGCAACTGCCGCCAAACAACGCTGCTTTCGGGAGAGGCCCATAACCTGACCTTTTTCCCATAGCGATGTGCCTCTGATACATAAGCGCGTAAACGCTGTTGTTCTGCAGGCGGAATAGGGCCTTCGCCACGCCAGTTAAGCATATGCGAGTAGCGACAACTTGCCGTTTGGTAAAAATTCTGATCGAGTGTGTCTGTCTTTACCTGTAGCAGGTCTTCATCCACAAAAGCCAGCCTGCTCTTTTCCGCTTTTAACAATTCGATCGGTTTGTGGCCGGTAAGTACTACCGTAATTTTCCTTTGCTTATACACACCACCTTCAAAAACGGATAGTACGGGGCGATACTTTTCGAGCAGACCTTTCAGCGCCAGATATGTTTCATTAGCATCCGACTTTATATCTATCATCAGCATTATCGGGAACTCAGGGCAATTGTTGTCTTTACCTGTCCCATTTACACGCGCCAGCAGCGGTTTTAAATACAGGCTGTCAAGGGTTTTATGCATCCGCAATCTGGGGAGAACATGCGCAACCACCAATTTACTGTCCCTCAAATAAATATCCGCTTCAATATGCGTGAACCCGTTGTCAAGCGCATCATATAATGGTCTTTTGTGCCAATAGTCGTTATGGGCGTAGGCATTTGGTAGTGAAATGTTTTGGGGGTAAGCGTTAAGGCTGATAAAGATCGGCAAAAGTATGATGGATAATTTAAGGCTTTTGAGACAATTACTTGCTTTTTGCATCTTATAATTATTGATGCAATTTTACTAAACACGTATTAGGTTTCTGTTAAATAATGGTTATGTGTTAAGAAATCGAACCCGTTGTGCTAAACTGTCATACAGGTTACGAATTGATGAAAGATCAAGTTATAAAGGGTCAAATCCCGAACTTTTGGATAGAATAAATTATTGTGGTAACGATTTAGCCTAGAAGGGCGTTATTTCATAAATAAATTCTACTTTGCATCAAGTTATTGAATATTTTGTCGCCTTGGGGTGCCTTATGTGAATAAGCTATCTATTTTTTTCGCCAATAAACCATAAAGGTAAATATATGAGATCAAGACTTTGGGGCGCTATCATCGCGCTCTTAGCTGTCATGGCAGGTTGCAGCAAGAATGAGTATACTCCCAAACCATCCGTACAGCTTAGCGTCCCGGGCCTTTCCCCCAGGTTCGATGACCTTAAAGTTGGCGAGTATGGCGTATACCGGCTATTAAGCAATACCAACGGGACTGTTGAGGTAGCTAACGCTTCTGTTAATGCAGGCAGTACTTATGACGTAAATACGTACACAGGATCGGCTTTTCAGAAATGGAAAATAACCAATGTAGCTCCCGGTTATTTTACGATCATGAATGTGGGCAGCAGCCTTTATGCAGAATCTTATAATTATAACAACATTCAGGTAATTTTACAGGCGCCGGCCAACGGCTCCGATGCACAACAATGGAGCCTCGCATTAATAAGTCCATCAACCTACAAAGCCATAAACAAGGCCGACGGACTTGCCGTTACCTGCAATGGCGATGCGACGTTACAGCTACAGCCTTTTTCAAATTTACCCGGACAAATATTTGGCTCTGCTGTTTTGCCAGCAGTAGGTGTGTCTGGCATTCCGGAACGCAGGACCCCGGTATATTTTGGTACGGTGGACGAAGGGCCTAAGCTTGATGGCGATGGTCAAATGGCAAAACTGTCAGACCCGGCAAATTACAGTCAATGGGAATATGTGCGGACACATGCTGATGGTTACGTTCAGTGTTTTATAACTATGGATGGAAATAATCATAGAGCCACCCCTTTGGCCAATCTTCAGGCTATGGCAGCCGCCTTTACTAACAAAGGTTGTTATTACGCAGCAAGTACAGAAACATCTGTTCAAGCCAGCGGCGACCCCGAAAGCGACGCCGTGGATAGGGCTAACATAGATTCGTTAATAAAGGCTGGTTTTAATGTAACCAGCGCTGCTATTAATTATGGTACAAACCCAACAAGGACAGCTACGCTAAGAACATATAAAGGTACCCGGCCCTGCCTGCAGTTATGGGGCCCCTGGGGTTTTGGCGGAGATATTAATAGCAATTACAGCGCCAATGCACTTGTAAGATCGGACATATTAGCAACGGATGGCATTTCATTTGACGGGCCTATGGGCCTGTGGTATGGCGATTTAGATCAAATGAGAGAAGGGGCATATTCAGCCGTAGCATTTGCGCACGCTAATGGGAAATTAGCAAGTATGGATCCTGCGCCATCCGGGTTTTTCGGGGATCCCAATTATGCTCCTCCTGCCACCAATTTTTTCCCTACCGCCAAATCATGTGTAATGAGTTTTGAAGATCATAATGATGCCCTGGACGAGTGGGATCTATATCTGTACCAGTATTCGGGTACCCCAATTTTCCCTGAAGTAACTGTTCAAAATGGCACAAATGTGCCCGCTAATTCGCAAACGGGTTTTGCCTACTGGCTCATCAGGCACTTAAACACGCTGCCGCAAATGTCAGTAGCTTATACAGGCAATGTGGCCAACAATACTATGGTAACTGCGGATAACACCCATGCCCAAATAACCATGAATACCAAGGGCGACACAACCACTACTTACAGTATGAAGATCAATTTTTCAAATAAGCCGGATACCGCTATCGAGCTATCACCCGTTATCAGCGCAGCTGTTACCGGCAGTACCGCCGATTGGCAGGTTAGCTTCAACGTTGGTACAACAGATGTAACCAGTTATGTTTTAGGTACCGGATTGAACTGCGTTGGCCCGGCCCGGCTTCACAGCAACTTCACCTTTCCGTTAACCATGACGGTCAAAGCATTAACCCCGACGGCACAACCTATCAGCATAAACTTTGTAACAGCTGCTAACATCTCTAATACGGGTAATAAACTCAAATACTCGGTTGTTGCGCAAACGCAATAAGGTTCGAATAAGAATATTTATAAAATAAAAAAAGCCTCAAATCTCTCAACTTGAGGCTTTTAAAATGAAGCAGATCTTAACATACAAAAAGGCTAAATGTAGTCTGATACTTCGGACAGCGTGGGGAGCGGATCGTTCCTCACTTTGGCCGGTCTTCGTAGATGCCGATCATAAGAAGCCATGCCCCCGAAATGAGGAATGCGAATAAAACAATGATTGCGACGGCTGCGATGTAAAGCCCTGAGCTATATCCGAGAATAAGGAAAATTGCACTTATAACTTCAACCAGGTAGCATATTGTGCCGCCTGCCAAACGCGGCGTGTTCAATCCAATTGAGCTCATACCCGATCTGATAGCTATAACATAGCCTCTGATGAAGATAACAGTTGCTATAAGCCAGAGAAGAAACCACTCGAAGCCGAGCACTTCAAGAGATTGGTTGCCCATAAGCGCAAGACTGCTTGCCATAAAAATTGCAGTGAAGCCCGTCAGCATGTTAATTGCCCGGTTTTTGTGTGTTGTGTTTTGGATAATGATAACGTGATTGATCGACATCGCGACAAAGATCAGACCTAAAAGTGCCGCCGCACCACCACCCACCATCACAAAAAAGTTATTCCATTGCTCTGACATAAAAAAATCCTCATTTTTAATTACAGCAGGTCGATTCACCCTGTGGCCGGTCTTCACCGCACCTCTAATTTACAGGATATTCACAAAAAAGCCTCAAATATTTCGACTTGAGGTTTTTAACTTGTAGACGAAGCAGGACAACGTCCGAACCGTTTTTTTGGATTTTAAGTGTTTAACGAATATTTCTCTTAAGCTCCAACAGTGCCTGTCTTAACATTTCCGGCGCGGGCATAATTGGCAACAATAACACCACCTGGTGTAATAGTACTTTCTGTTAACTTAAATGCAGCAGGCATTGTGCCATTATCAAACAGCTTTTTTCCTTCGCCAAGTGTGATCGGATAAATTTTGAGCCAAAGTTCGTCTACCAGATCATGCTTTAGTAACAGCTGTATAAGCTCGCCGCTGCCCCAAACTTTGATGGCAGAACCTTCAGAATCTTTAAGCTTTTTAATATCGTCCACGCTTGTAAGGAACACGGAGTTTTTCCAATCCGACTTTTTCAGGGTGTTGGATACGACGTATTTTGTAACATCGTTTATACCCGGCCAATAGTCCGCGCGTTCAGGCCAATAAGAAGCAAATATTTCAAATGTTTTTCTGCCCAAAAGAATGTCGGCCGGTTCCATTTGTTTTTGCATCACTTTGTTGCTAACTTCATCACCATAAGGTGCCAGCCAACCGCCATACTTAAAGCCGCCTGATGTATCTTCCCCTGGCCCACCCGGTGCCTGCATTACTCCATCTAATGTAATAAATGTTAAAACGATTATCTTTCTCATATCAGTTTAATTTAAATTGTTGTTACTTAATTTTTGTCTGACATTTCTCTTATATGTCTAATTTAAAAACCCATCCAGGTACCCTAATATTGTTTTCGTCTGCATCATTAGGCTGACATGCCCCTGCGAAGGAACAATGGCCAGATGCGATTTTGGCATCGGTCCCAGATCAGCAGATACACCACCCCCTAATAGCTGGTACGTTTTCATCAACTCAATTTTATCCAGGCCATCATTGTCGCCCGAGATGATCAGTACCGGCGAAGTAATTTTTGCAATATTGCTGTCGCCCATGTCGAATGGCGTCCCGGCAAAAGCGATCATCTGTACCAGGAACTTTGTCCAGTTTGTTGTGTCGGGCGCTACCGCATCGTACGCAGTTTGCATAGGAGAATGCGTAAAAAATTCAGGCTTGAAATTTTTAAACGCATTGGTTACTTCGGGCCGCCAACCAGTACTTTTATAGGTAGAAGAAATGATCACTAATTTTTTTACCCGTTTAGGGCTTTGTATTGTCAATTGATAAGCCACAGAGCCGCCCATGCTATATCCTGCAACATCAGCGCTATCAACTTTTAAATAATTCATCACGCCTTCCACATCACTGGCCAGGGTAGCAAAGTCTAATTTTCTGTCTGACAACGGTGTGTGCCCATGCCCCTGCAATTCAATTGCAATTACTTTTCTTGTTTTTGACAGTTCAGGTATTAATTGCCCCCAATTC
>Ga0206963_10160_pt2 | contig 21699 bp, 19 predicted proteins | sample Alteio_BWOrgHeat_28_FD_152958 | JGI IMG/M metagenome (GOLD analysis project Ga0206963, IMG submission 152958) | Enriched cells from forest soil in Barre Woods Harvard Forest LTER site, Petersham, Massachusetts, United States -... | ecosystem: Environmental > Terrestrial > Soil > Temperate forest >... | reverse complement strand
AAAACCATTAAAAAGAAGTTAATTCCTAAAAGCAGCGTTGCAAAAAAGACGGACGAGCCAATTGATCCGAGAACAAAAAAAAAGATCATTGACGACGAAGATGAAGACGAGGATTTTGATATGCCCCTGGACGATTTAGGGAGTTACGAAACCTTTGATGGCTACGAGGAAGACGACGATTATTAATTTTCAGAAAAATATTCAATTATACAAGCATCCGGCAAATGCCCCTGGATGCTTTTTTCATATCTACAAGTTTGTAATTTATAATGGTAATAACCGAGGTTAACGACAAAGCAACAAAAAAAGCGTTTTTAGACGTAGCCCGGATAATTTACAAGGACGATGACGTTTGGGTTTGTCCGCTTGATAATGATGTGGAAGCAATTTTTGACCCTGTTAAAAATAACTTTCACAACAATGGCAAATCAATACGGTGGATACTGCGCGACGATAATGGGGGACTTATAGGCCGCGTGGCGGCGTTCATCAACAATAAAAAAGCCTATAACTATGAGCAACCCACCGGCGGCATGGGCTTTTTTGAATGTATAAACGACGAGAAAGCCGCGTTTTTGCTGTTCGACACCGCTAAAAACTGGCTGCAGCAAAATGGCATGCAGGCCATGGATGGCCCCATTAATTTCGGCGAGAACGACTCGTTCTGGGGATTGCTGGTTGAGGGCTTTACAGCCCCATCCTATGGCATGAATTACAACCCGCCATACTACCACGCCTTTTTTGAAAATTACGGCTTTAAAACGCAGTACGAGCAGATCACCAATCACCTTAATATTTTTAAACCGTTCCCTTACCGTTTTCGCAAGATCGCTAACTGGGTTATCCAAAAGCCGGGATATGAGTTTAAGCACCTTGAGGCAAAGCGGATAGACGCATTTGCCAAAGATTTTATTGAGATATATAACGATGCCTGGCAAGGTTTTGAGAATTTTGTGCCCATAAAGTATGAGACCATCCTGGAAACCTTCAAAAAAATGAAGGCCTTAATGGATGAAAAGCTGATATGGTTTGCCTACATAAACGGCGAGCCGGTATCATTCAACATTATTTTGCCTGATGCCAACCCCATGCTAAAACCGCTGAACGGCAAGCTTGACCTGGCAGGTAAGCTTGGTTTCTTATATCGCCGCTGGAAAGGCGTAAAACGCATGCGCGCCGTAGTAATGGGTACAAAACAAAAATACCAGAACCACGGCCTTGAATCGGCCTTGTTTATAAAGCTGGGGGAATATGTGTTGCCTAAAAGTCAGTACGAAGAGCTGGAACTATCGTGGGTGGGCGATTTTAACGATAAAATGATTGCCCTGCACCAGGCCATGGGCGGCGTATTTGGTAAGAAACATTTAACGATGAGGAAGATTTTTAATGAGTGAATGAGCGAGTTTTTTTATTTGCGAATAAGAATCAAATGAAGCGACAAGTTTATTCACTCAATCACTAATTCAATAATTCACTAATTAGCATCACGCCATTTCGCGTTTGTGGCGCAGCTCTTCAAATAGCTCAATAACTTTTTTCTGGAGTTCTATTACCTCGGTTTCGCGGTCCATCAGTCGCTTGTTGATATTCTCCAACTCGCTGACGAATTTTTGATCCTGCTCGGTTTCATTGAACGTGAGCAATTGCACAACCGACATATCAAATAATATCGCGATCTGTTCGAGCCTCGACAAGTTAATATCTGTTATGCCTGTTTCAATTTTTGAGAACGCCGGAATTGAGATGTCTAAACGTTTGGCCACGTCTTCCTGGCTCCATCCTTTTTGGTGGCGTAACAGCCTGATTTTTTTACCGAGTGCCTTCATAAGGGGTATATAGTATAAGGTTTTCGCAATAGTTAATAAAGTTATAATAAAAAAATCAAACTTTTATTATATTCTTCTGATATTTTTGGATTTTTGATTACAAATATTTCAAAATCACCGAATTACGCATGTAGAGGGCATTTCTTTATATGAAAAACGCTTATTTTACCAGCTTTGCAGCGGTCCAATTATTATTTTTTTTGTGCATAATATATTTTAAACCATATTTCCGGGCCTCATCTATAATAATATCGAGGTCCGGTTCTTCGTAAAATCCACTTAAATAAAGTTCACCGTCGGCCTTAAGTACCTGGCTGTAACGCTCTATCTGGTCGAGCAAAATATTACGATTTATATTGGCTAAAATAATATCATATTTTTCGTTGGGTATTATTTCTTTTGAGCCGCAGAGCGCAAGTACATTATCAATATTATTTAGTTGCGTATTCTCTATCGTGCTATCATAACAAACCGGGTCGTAATCAATAGCGGTTATGGGGTCGGCTCCTAATTTGGCCGCCATTATGGCAAGTATGCCTGTACCGCAACCCATATCAAGCACGGCTTTGCTGTCAAACTCGTTTTCGAGCATCAACTCCAGCATCATGGATGTAGTTTGGTGATGACCGGTACCGAATGCCATTTTCGGGTCGATAACTATTTCGTATGCAAACTCGGGCCGTGGCTGGTGAAAAGTAGCGCGTACATAGATCTTATCGCTTATGTTGATAGGCTCAAAGTTACTTTCCCATACCTCGTTCCAGTTCTTTTGAGGGATAAGCGTGATCTCATATGAAAAAGTAAACATATCGCGATAAGGCAACAACGCCTCATCCAGCCTATGCTGATCAAACTCACCAGCGGGAATGTACGCTTTAAAACCCAGGTCCGTTTCCTCGAAACTATCGCAACCGATCTCGCCGAGGGTATTAATGAGCAGGTCCTGCTGATAATCTTCGGTGACGATGGTCGTAAAAAGCAGTTCGTAATAGTTCATTTAAGATAGATGATTAACATATCAGATCAGGCGGCGGCTACCTCGCTGTGTTCGTGGTGGTCTTTGATCTCATGTTTGCCGTCAAACAAAATCATTATAAAAATATTTATAACCCAGTAAACTACCTGTATAAAATACATGTCTGTTACCAGGCCAATAAGGTGCCAGCGGCCCGATCTTTTATCCCAAATGCAATAACCTATGGCCGCGGCAAAAAGCAGGCAAACAATGCAGGTATATATAAACACTAAAAACTTTCCCTGTGCAGGCCTGTCGCCGTTGCGGCCCTCCCAAATTGGCACCATAATTATCCATTGTGTAAGCAGCGCACACAGCGCGTAAAGCGGCCAGCAATAGTAAAAACAGGCCATAAAAGCATGCAGGTTGCCGCCGCCCATATCGCCCACGTGCATAGGATGCACAAATGCGTTCAGTATCACGAAGATACCGAACACAAAAAAGGCTATGAAGGGTGGCAGGAATGTTTTCATATCTCTTAGAAATGAATTTCGGATGTCGGATTTGAGATTTCGGATTTAACCGCACTCTTTTTAAAGTCTCCCCTTCCGGGGGAGATTATTCGCAGTTGTTAATTTTAAGCGGTGCTCATGAGGCTTCGCGTTTAGAGGGGGGCTAATTAAACACCTTAACAATATCAACAAAGTCTCTTGATTTTAGTGATGCACCACCTATTAAGCCGCCATCGATATCTGGCTGAGCAAACAATTCGGGAGCATTTTTAGGGGTACAGCTGCCACCGTATAAGATGGTGGTGTTATCGGCTACATGTTGTCCGTATTTTGCAGCTATCTCGATACGGATAAAAGCATGGATCTCCTGCGCCTGGGCCGATGAAGCCGTTACACCGGTGCCGATGGCCCAAACAGGCTCATAAGCTATTACCAGTTTGCCAAAATGTTCGGGATGCAAATGAAAAACGCCCTCTACCAACTGGTTTTTTATAATATCAAAATGCTGATCGGATTCGCGCTCCCGCAAGGTTTCGCCAATGCAGAAGATAGGTTTAAGGCCATGTTTTAATGCCATGTCGGTTTTTTTAGCCAGTAATTCGTTTGTCTCGCCAAAATACTGGCGACGCTCGGAATGGCCCAATATTACGTAGGCCGCGCCAACCGAAGCTATCATTTTTGCTGATATTTCGCCGGTATAAGCACCAGACTCGGCCTGATGGGCGTTCTGCGCGCCTACGGCTACCTTATGATAGCCTTTTGATAGCTGCACCAGGCTATGTAAATGGATGAACGGGCTGCAAACCACAGCCTCCTGCTTGCCCAGCACCTCGTCTTTAACCATATTGATAACTTCTGAAAACAGGGACAAGCCTTCTTCGTAATCAAGGTTCATTTTCCAGTTGCCGGCAACGATCTTTTTTCTCATGGATTTATGTAATTACTGAATTATTGATTTATTGAATTATTGATTTTTTTAGGGGTCAGCAAATATCTTTTTGAGTTTCAAGTTATGAATCACTTTTATGATTTTTTTTAATTCAATAACTCAATATTAAAAGCGTCTAAACGCGTCCGTTAGTTCAAAAACCCTTTTTAATATATTTTGCTCGTTCTCGTCAAATGAGCGGTGATCGCGGCGCTCGAAAACCTTCTCGGTGGTCTCGAACATCTTTTTTACCGAATATACCTCAAAACCCTGCGCGCCGCCCCAGGCAAAATCGGGTACAAAGTTACGCGGAAAACCGGCGCCAAAAATATTGGCGCTCACTCCTACCACCGTACCGGTATTAAACATGGTGTTTATGCCGCATTTGGCATGGTCGGCCATTATCAGGCCGCAAAATTGCAGACCCGTTTTACGGAAACGCTGCGTGGTATAATCCCACAGTTTTACTTCGGCGTAATTGTTCTTCAGGTTCGAGTTATTGGTATCGGCCCCCATATTGCACCACTCGCCTACTACCGAATTACCTAAATAACCCTCGTGGCCCTTGGATGAGTAACCCCACAAAACCGCGTTATTCAATTCCCCACCTACACGGCAATAAGGACCAACAGTAGTCGCCCCATACACCTTTGCGCCCATTTTTACCTGCGAATGCTCGCATAGCGCAAATGCGCCGCGGATATGCGACCCTTCCCAAACTTCGGTAGTGTTGCCTAAATATATAGGGCCATTGGTGGTATTAAAGGTGGAGCATTCCGCAATGGCAGTATCTTCTGCAAAAAAATCGTTGCCTATTATGGTATTTGTTGAACTGATGGCTGCGCTGGTACGCCCTTTGGTGAGCAGGTTAAAATCCTTGCGCAGTTCAATATCATTCTTCCTGAAAATATCTTCGGGGAAACGGATAGTTACCGATACATGGTCAAACTCGGTTACGCTGTCAAATTCTGCATCAGCATTAAAACCTTTGGCATCGCTTTCGCCCAGGCGTACGGCAATTAAATGCTCGCCACGTTTTAAAGCCTCGCCGGTTTGGAGCTTGTCTATCGCCTCCAGCAAATGCACGTCGGGGCAATAAGAGCCATTGATGAACAAATTGTCCGCGTCAATTTTAAGCGGGAACTTGCCCTGCAGGTAGTCTTCGGTCTTAAAAGAAAAATCCCGGTTTAAATGCTTGCGCCATTTTTCGGCAATGGTGAGGATGCCTACCCTTAGGTCGGCTATGGGGCGGGTAAAAGTTAAAGGCAGCAGCGTTTGGTGTGCGTTATCTTCAAAAAGAATAATTGCCATGGCGCAAAAATAAAAAAGTCTCCCGATGTTCGGGAGACTTTCAAATATTTATTATACGCAGTATTACTTCTTGTTGTAACGGGTGCGGAATTTATCAATACGCCCTGCAGTATCAACCAGTTTCATTTTACCGGTATAAAAAGGGTGCGATGTGTGCGAAATTTCGAGTTTCACCAACGGATATTCGTTGCCATCTTCCCACTTTACTGATTCGCGGGTATCGATGCATGATTTAGTTAAAAAAGAATAGTCATTTGACATATCCTTGAATACAACTAATCTATAATTTGACGGATGCAGGTCTTTCTTCATTTTGTGTACTTCCTTATAAAAGAGGTGCAAATGTAGTAATAAGTTTTTGAATTGGAAAGGGGTATTTGAAAAAAGTCCATAGACCATGGTCAATAGTCCATAGCAGCTGCAAATAGCCGCATGCAAGTAATTTACGAAGTTTGAAAACTTCGTAAATTTGTTAGTACGTAGGGTCATCGTGTCCGGATTATTTGGGCGTTGCCTGCGGCCCGTGCTATCCGCTCATACTGCGCAGGCTTTAGCCACGGGCCGGTATCCGCTGCTATCACTCCTATGTTTGTATTGAATAACTTTACGATGATTTTATGAGTGAAAAGAGTGAGAGCACGGCAATCGCAAATAGCTTAGGCATGTTGGGCGTTAGATATAGCCTCACTCTTTTACTTTTTTGAGTTAGAACAGAATGTAAGGAATACAGCGAAGCGGTATATCCAGGATAACCAACAGGAGGAAAAACGAAGAAAGGTTTTCACTTATAAAAGCTAAAAACTTTTATCAATGGCAAACAGATTATTAAAACAGGTGGTGGGTATCGACGTAGCCCAGAAAGAACTCGTTGTTTCTTTGGGGAAAATGAATGAGATGGCGGTTACAACGGTTTATGCTAACAAGGTTTTTTCGAATAATGAGAAGGGCTTTGTAAGTATGGAGGCATGGGTAAATAAGCAAACCATTGCTGAATATCCGTTAAGGTATGTAATGGAGGCAACAGGTGTATATCATGAGCGTTTTGCTTACTACCTGGCAGGTAAAGGATATGCTGTAAGTATCATTATGCCTAACAAGATCTCAAACTTTTTCAGGACGCTGGAGATCAAAACGATTACCGATAAATCCATGTCTGCGGCTATAGCCATGTTCGGGCTTGAAAAGCAGCTGGACAACTGGGTTCAGCCCAAAAGAGTGTACAGGAGTTTACGGCAGGTAACTCGTGAAAGGGAGCAGCTTATTGCCGAACGGACCATGATCAAGAACCAGTTACATGCTGAACAGGCAGAGGCTTTTCCGGGTGATGACACTATCCGCAGGATGCAGGACAGGATAAAAATGATCAACACACAGCTTAAAGAAATACTGGCAGAGATAAGAACAGCAATAACAAAGGACACAGAATTAAGACAAACACTGGCAACCATTACCACTATTCCCGGGATCGGTTTATTGACGGCCGCTGTGATTTTGGCTGAAACAAATGGCTTTGAACTGATCAGGAGCAAAAAACAACTAACCAGTTACGCCGGGCTGGATGTCAGGGAAAAGGAATCAGGCACTTCGGTTAAAGGCAAGCCCAGGATATCAAAACGAGGAAACAAGCATTTACGAAAAGCCATGCACCTGCCGGCATTAGCAGCCATAAGGTATTCGGAAAGATATAAAGCGATATTCGTCAGAATCGTATCCCGCAACAGCGTAAAAATGAAAGGTGCCGTAGCTGTACAAAGAAAATTACTGGAGATGGTCTACACCATATATAAAACTAATAAACCATTTGAAAAGGATTATTTGCAGCAGCAAAACACAATAACTGAAAATAGTTAGAGCAGTCACCTCAATTGAAGAACTGCCCTAAACAGGCTAACATAAAGCCGCCTAAGAAACAAAAGTAAAAAAACCAAATAACATTTGCATATCAACACAGAATCTAACGCTGGCGTTGGCAATTTTATCAATTATGGACACATAGGCAATAGGGGTTTACCTACTGCCACTTCCTCTTCAGCCAAGCCCTTACCGGTTCATCATAGTATTTCAGGCTTAAATAACCTACCGATATTGATACAAGGAATGTAATGACGCCATATATCCATTTCAGTTCAAAACTGGCGTTGTGGTTATCGCTTGCCCACGCCGTGTAGATATAAATAAATGCATAATGCGTTATGTAAATGGGATAGGATATATCGCCCAGAAACTTACATATTTTGTTTTCCTTAACCCCTTCCATCGTACCGCTGGCCCCAATGTAAACTATCAGCGGGAACACCAGGATAATACTCAGCGATTCGTAAAGGCCGTTCATCCAGTTGGTGTGGGCGTCGCCTATCCGTGGCATAAAAAATACAATGACGATCAGCACACTTGAAAGCAAAAAGGCATTCTTGATCTGCCCCGGTTTTACCACTCTTGAAAGCAGCAGCCCTGCGAAAAACGGGTAAATGAGCCTGGTAAAGCCAATGCGCAGCTGTTCCCCGTTTAACGACCATCCGCCGGCCAAATCGCCCGACGAACAGGTAACGCTATACTGTATCAACACGCCGGCTGCAATTATTACAAGAATGGTTAAAGCTGTTTTTGAAAGTTTGCGTACGCCGAGAGCATAAAATATATTGGCCAGGTATTCAAAAAAAAGCGACCAGGCCGGCCCGTTAAGCGGATGCATCTCCTGCCAGCCACGGATATCCCACGATACCGGGATGGGTATTAATGTAAAACCTATCAGCATCATTACCAGCATTTTCCATACCGGTATGGTGTGGATCATGGGCCACATTGTGGAGTCGCCAAAGTAGAAACAGGCCGCGCCGATAATTGAGCCTAAGACGACCATGGGCTGCAATCGTACAAGCCTGCGTTTAAAGAAGCCGCCGATGGTAAGCTTGCCCCACCGGTCGTCATAGGCGTAACCTATAACAAAGCCCGAGAGCACAAAAAAGAAATCGACCGCGAGATACCCGTGGTTGATGATCTGGGTATAAGAACTTGCAGCATGTGCCTCGAAAATATGAAAAGCGACAACAATAACGGCGGCTACCCCGCGCAGGCCGTCCAATATAGGGTAATGGGGTTTAGTTTGAATGGTGTTTGTTTTCGGCATTAAATTCAATAGTTTTATTGCGTAAATATAACTTTTGCCTTGTAATTTTAAGAAAAATCACAGTTCCGGCATTTGGCCGCAAGCGTGATGACCCGGTAGCTGTGGGTTTCAATTAACCAGCACTTGCTATACTCCCTGTTTCTGAAATGGTTCGTATTTTTCACTTGCAATATGTATGATTGTATGGTCAATCTATCCGTGAGTGTGATTTAATTGGGACCACCATGTCGTTAAAACGTAAAAGTGAATTTTATTGCGTTTATGGACTTCTGGCTATAATGCAATAATATCACATATGATTAGCCGGGCCATTATTCTAATATTTTCAATAATACCCTCGCCTGATTTATGATGTATTCAATTTTTTACAATTCTAAAATTCTATATGTACGTACATATGTACATGTTAAGCATGATCTCTGTATAACGGGGTTTTAACTCATTTAACCACAATCATGTAATTGTTATAGTGTTTGATTAGGAACGGGAATCCCTGCAAAAAAACCGCACGATCTCAAAAAAGCCAAATCCCTGTATGTATAATCAAATAAGTAACTTTTTAACTACAAGTTTATTGAATTAACCGTGCGGATTTATATTGGTTATTTTAAATCGTTTTAGCCAATACAAATATGATTTCAACACCTGCCTACCCACTTAAAATAACTCAATTAATTATTGAAATAAGTTTACAATACCTACTGTTTGCGGGATTGGGGTATTTTATATTTTATGTATACCGTAATAAAAAGTACTGGCCGGCTAAAATACAATTAAAGCTTCCACGGAAGTCGCAACTGATCCGGGAACTATTTTACTCTGTTATCAGCATACTCATTTTTGGGGTAGTGATAACGCTTACCGCTATTGCCGAAGAACATGGCCTAACCACTTCATACCAGCATATTTCAGACAGAGGGATACCTTACTTTCTGTTCAGTGTGGTGCTGATGATATTTATGCACGATACCTACTACTATTGGACACACCGGCTGATGCACTGGAAGCCGCTCTTCAAGTTAGCACACTGCATACATCATTTATCAACCAACCCAACGCCTTTCTCGTCCTATTCCTTCCATCCTATCGACGCCATTGTGCAAACCTTGATCATCCCAATTATCGTATTTACAATTCCTTACCATCCTTATGCCCTTATAATGCTCGGGTTTTACTCCATTTTTTTAAATGTTGCAGGTCACCTCGGGTTTGATTTTTTACCAAGAGGTTTTGCAACACACAAAATATACAAGTGGCTGAATACCGCAACACATCACGACATGCACCATCGCTTGGTTAAATGCAACTACGGCCTGTATTTTAATATTTGGGACCGGATACTGAAAACCAACCACCCGCATTATGAAGAAAATTTTGATAAGGTAACCGCACGCCGTGATCAGCAAATGGCAGAAGTATCGGCTGATACCGGGGATGAGGAGGATTTGGTTGTGGAACGGGATGTTGCGGAGGTTTGGGAGGATTAATGGGTCGCGTTTTCTCTTACTGGTTTCAGTCTGCGACTGAAATCACGGATCGCGTCAGTTTAAAACTGACGCGATCCGTAGGCTTAAGTTATAAACTTAAGCCAGTGGGGGCCGGTATCCGCTCCTATCACTAACGCGGGATTGCGGTTTATTGTCTGAACCATGATTAAACGGATTAAAGGATTTGCATGATTGAAAACATAATTTTGAGACGAGGCGGTAGCCCGGCATCATGATAATCTTTTAATCCTATGAACGGCGCAGCACTCTTGAATACCTTTAAAACAAACAACCATGAAAAATCATGGTTCAGACTTTGCCTGGCATTTTAGGCAAAATGAATATTATTACCTAATTTTACGTATAGTAATTTATTGATGTTATGGACAGGATTGTATTAGAAGTGGATAGCGCGGTTGCAAGAGCTTGGCGTAATATATCTCCATCGCAGAAAGCAGGGTATGAGCAACGTATAACTGCAGTTTTAAGAGAATTAAAAGAAGCCGAATTTGACCGCCTGCTTGATGAAGCAGGGCGTGTTGCGGCGGAAAATGGGCTTACAGAAGACAAATTGAATGAGTTGTTGAACAATGAAGACTAAATACTTCGTTGTTGATACAAATACTTTAATTAGTGCTTTTATACTTCCCAATTCGGTTTCAAGAAAAGCCTTAAATAAGGCAAGAAAAGAAGGACAAATCGTACTTTCTGAAGCTACGGCTACTGAGTTTATTGATGTATTCATCAGGCCTAAGTTCGACAAATATTTGCCATTAGAACTCAGGCTTGAGATTATAGACGATTTTAAGCTACTTACCTTTTCTGCCAACCCTACAATTCAAATAACTGATTGCCGCGATCCAAAGGACAATAAATTCCTGGAACTTGCCGTTTCCGCGTCTGCCAATTGTATTATAACTGGCGATCAGGATCTATTATCATTAAATCCGTTTAGGGCAATATCGATAATAAGCGCGAAGGAATTTTTGGATAAGTATTGATTCAGTTTAAAATGGTATTAGTTTAAAACTGACGCGATCTGTAGGCTTATTTATAAACTTAAGCCAGTGGGGGGAAATATATGCCATGATATTTCAAAGCTACTCCTTAGGGTAAGAGATAGCTCAATTTTTAAGCTTATATTTTTTATAATAGTAAGTTTCTTTAATAAACTGATTTTCAACAAATGAAACAAAATTGATTGAATTGGATCTAAAGTTTACTTCCTTATTTTCAACAGAATCACAAATTTTTTTATTATTTAAGAACAGTTTTATTTTTTGTTCTCCAATTTTTCGAGTTTCCGAAGTTTTCAAATTAGTGAGAGGACTTCCTATATAATCCTCAGAAATATAATGAACAATTTGACTGAGAATTTTATGCCCATCAGGTGAATTAATTATTATGAGCTCAAAAAAAGCAATATTATTTTCAGGGGCATTGTCTATAAGGTATCCAATAGCGTAATCATAGTTATCCTTATCATTATTTTCTATGACTTTTTTATAAAAGGATTCAGATATCCTTGACGGCTTTGCTTTTAAGATACTATGTAAGGGGATTCAATCAATCGCATCTATTTCATAGCTTTTTTCAAAAAAATCAATGACAGTTTCTTGGTCATCAGAATCAAAATCTGTATTTGTCCGCAATAAAAAGAAATTCGAAAATGCAGTCAAAGCTTTCGGACCTGTATTAAGCGCTTTTATTAATTCTTTGCCTTTATCGTGCTCGATTTTTTGCAGATAATGTTCAAAATTAGCCTCTACTTTTAATAGCAATTCTTTTTCAAGACTTGCTACTTTTTTCATTGCCTTTCTACTGGGTTTGAGAACAAAGAAATAGTTAATTAAAGGAAGGATTACGACGATAATGGTCAAAAGAATTGAAACTATCGAAAAATAAGTTGATAAACCGGAGAAAATACTACTATGAGCGTTAAGGGTGGTTGTAAGTATTTCGTTTTGCCTTACTATAACTTCATTTCTTTCATTAAGTGCCTTGACAACCGAGTCCATTTTTAATTCCTGGGATTTGTGGCCTATTGAATCAATGGCTTTTGAATAACTGGTAATATTTGATATGACTATTAAGATTAAAATAAAAACAAGGCGCTGCATACAGTTTAAGTTGATTAAAGTAAATATAAGATAAATATCGGTTTTGCCGGGATTTTTTGGACACTGGTTTCAGTCGGAGACCGAAATCACGAATCGCGTCAGTTTAATACTGACGCGATCGATAGGTTTAAGTTACAAACTTACACCAGTATGGGGAACAATGACTAATGACTAATGACCAATGACTCACACAACTCCACCAAAACCCCATTTACCCCTTTCGGATGCACAAAGCAAACCAATTTCCCATCTGCACCGGGTTTCGGTTCCTCATTTAACAACACAAATCCTTCACTCTTCAACCGCAGCATCTCGGCGCGTATGTCTGTAACCTCAAAGGCTATATGGTGGATCCCCTCGCCTTTTTTGGCTAAAAATTTGGCTATGGGGCTGTCGGGATTGGTGGCTTCCAGCAGTTCTATTTTATTGGGGCCTGCTTGCAAAAAGGCGGTATTAACGCCTTCTGAGGCTACTTCTTCGGTCTTATAAATCACTGTATTTAACAGCTTTTGGTACACATTTCCGGCTTGTTCAATGCTGTTTACGGCTATGCCAATGTGCTCTATTTTTTCCATATCCAAATATTGCAAATTAATGACGGCTTACACTTATTTAACCTTGTTTGGATTGATTTTAAATAAAAACTTTGCATATCTTTGTGCTTTATTTGTACATTAAGTAAAAGCTATGAATATCCCGGTATATTTAGATAACAATGCGACCACGCCTATGGACCCACGGGTGCTGGAAGCTATGTTGCCTTATTTTGTTGAAAAGTTCGGCAATGCGGCCAGCCGTAACCACCCTTTTGGCTGGGTAGCCGAAGAAGCAGTCGACTACGCCCGCGAACAAGTGGCCAAACTGATAGGTGCAAGCGAGAAAGAGATCATCTTTACGTCGGGCGCTACGGAGTCGGACAATTTGGCTATTAAAGGCGTGTTCGAGATGTACCACGAGAAGGGTAATCATATTATCACCACCGTTACCGAGCACAAAGCGGTACTTGATGCCTGCAAACACGTTGAAAAACTGGGCGGCAAGGTAACTTACCTTGGCGTTAAGGAAGACGGTTTGATAGACCTGGCCGAATTAGAGGCTGCTATGACGCCTGAGACCATCCTTGTTTCCATTATGTATGGCAACAACGAGATTGGCGTTATACAACCCATAAAAGAAATTGCCGCTATTGCCCACAAGCATGGCGCGCTGATGATGACCGACGCCGTACAGGCGGTTGGTAAAATACCTGTCGACGTTAACCGCGACGGTATTGACCTTTTGGCGTTATCGGCACATAAAATATACGGCCCTAAGGGCGTTGGTGCGCTTTACGTTCGTCGTAAGGGCCCGCGTGTTAAGGTTACCGCTCAAATGGACGGTGGCGGCCACGAGCGCGGTATGCGCAGCGGCACGCTGAACGTACCCGGCATTGTTGGCCTGGGCAAAGCTTGCGAGCTTTGCATGCTGGAAATGGAAAGCGAAGCAAAACGTTTATCGGCTTTACGCGATAAGCTGCAGGCTAAACTGACCGTGCTTGAAGAAAGCTATGTGAACGGCAACCAGGAACACCGTTTGCCCCATGTAGCCAATATCAGCTTTAAATATGTTGAAGGTGAAGGCTTGATGATGGCCATGAAGGACCTGGCGGTATCGTCGGGCTCTGCTTGTACTTCGGCATCTCTGGAGCCGTCATACGTGCTTAAAAGCCTTGGTTTGAGCGATGACCTGGCACATTCTTCGATACGTTTCGGTTTAGGCCGTTTTACTACCGAAGAGGAAGTAGATTACGCTATTGAAGTAACCAAGAGATCGGTTACCCACCTGCGCGAACTATCACCGCTTTGGGAAATGTTTAAAGAAGGCATCGACCTTGACTCGATTGAGTGGGCGGAACATTAATTAATGTGCAAATATGCGGATGTGCAAATGTGCAGATGCAAAAAATATATTTATAACGAGTAGAATTTAAATCAATAATTCAATAACTCACTAATTCAATAATTAAAAAAATGGCATATTCAGAAAAAGTGATCGATCACTACACTAACCCCCGCAACGTGGGCACTTTGGACAAAAGCAGCCACAAGGTGGGAACCGGTTTAGTGGGTGCCCCTGAGTGCGGCGACGTTATGCGCCTGCAGATCCAGGTTGATGATAACAACGTAATTACTGATGCTAAATTTAAAACGTTTGGCTGCGGATCGGCCATAGCATCGTCTTCATTAGCTACAGAGTGGCTAAAAGGCAAAAGCATTGACGACGCCATGAAGATCGACAACATGGATATTGTTGAAGAATTGGCCCTGCCGCCGGTAAAAATACATTGCTCGGTACTGGCCGAGGATGCTATTAAAGCAGCTATTAATGATTTCCGCGTTAAGAACGGCATGGAGCCGATCGTTGGCGAGAAAGTGCATCATTAATTAGATGTGAGATTTTAGATATGAGATTTGAGACTAAGTGAAGACAAAGTTTCAATCTCACATCTCAAATCTCACGTCTCAAATCTAAACAAATGGTAACTATAACTGATAAAGCAAAATACAAGATAGATAACCTGATGCAGGATTCGGGGCTCGATGCCTCGTACTTTCTGCGGGTATCAGTGCAGGGAGGCGGCTGTTCAGGCTTATCATACAATCTTGATTTTGATAACGAAATAAAAAAGGGCGACCAGTTCTTCGAGGATCGCGGGATACGCATAGCCCTTGATATGAAATCGTTCCTGTACCTTGCCGGCACCGAGCTTGATTTTTCGGACGGGCTGAATGGCAAAGGCTTTAACTTCCACAACCCCAACGCAACGCGTACCTGCGGCTGCGGCGAGAGTTTCTCTGTTTAAGGCAGAGGCAAGAGCCAAGAGGCAAGACATATTGCCCGGACTTAATCTCTCTTGATTCTAAAATCAGGAAAGAAACAAGAAGTCAAGAATCAAGAGTCAAGATAATTATCGGCGATCATTTTCTTGATTCTTGATTCTAACAATCTTGACTCTAAATAAAAAAACACCGGTTTGCGATAAGCAGGCCGGTTTTTTTTATTTATTATAAAATATTAGTAATAAGTTTGTTACATTTGTTTTGAGGTTTAATAAATCCTTATTATTACTAATAATTAATGAGTCAAAAAGTTGCACCCCCTAACTTTTTGCTGTAACCAGTCTCCTTTGGCCATAGCATAAGCTTGGCTGTGGGATGCACTAAATTTTGTCTCATGAAAAAACAACCTACACCAATCAAAGCAAGAAATTGCTATGCGGCTGCCTTATCAGCCCTCATTTTCACAACAGTTTTATTGTTTACTGCTATTTCGGCTTCGGCGGGGGCACATAGGGCTGGTAAAGTTTTAGCTAAAGTCGAAAAAAGATCAAACGGGGCAGGTTCCGGTTCGCCGACCATTAGTTACAGTGGCGGGGTGCACACGTATGCCGGGGGCATTGCTATTACACCTTTAGCCCCCACGAGCAGCGGTGTTGCAGATTTTGGAACCTGGGGAAGCCCGACAATTTTGGATGGGAAAAAGTGCGCTGCTGTTACTATTGATAATGTTGGAAATATATATTATACCAAATTCAACGGCTATACTGATTCGATCAAAAAAATACCTGCCGGCGGCGGTGTTCCTGTCACCATCTTTCATGATGTAACTGATCCACTCACCGGAATAACAACTGATGCAGCCGGAAATCTTTGGGTGGCCGACCCGGTTGGTAACGTATATGAAATTAACCCTACAACCGGGGCAACAATATCCCTGACCTTTTATTACAGTCCTTCTGATGTAGTTATAGATAGGGCCGGCAATCAAATCGTCGCCGACCAACATTGGGGTGTGATAAAAGGTACCGACACCATCCCCCTGAAAATACCTTACGCATTAGCGTTGGATGCTAATCAAAATTTATACGTTTCAGGGGACGGCGCCAATTACAATTCCCCTTATATATATAAATTTAATTCCGCCCTGATGGACAGTGTATTATTAACGAGCAGTATTCTGCACCCGGTAGGGTTAGCAATTGACAAGGCTAACAACGTATATGTGGCCGATGGCGGAACCACCAACAACATTAAAACAATAAACGGCGATGTGCTCTTTAGCCCTGATATGGCTGTCGCCGGAGTTGCCATAGACAGCGTAGGAAATTTAATTATAAGCGGTGATAAATTAATAAAGACCGCCCCTACCGGCGGCTATTTTATAAACCCCTCGCTGCCCGCAGGCCTAAGTTTTAATGACACCACGGGTACCATAAGCGGCACACCAACAGCCGCAAGCCCCGAAACCACCTATACCATTACGGCTTATAACAGCAGCGGCAGTGCTTCAGCTAAGGTAAGAATCAAAACAACAGCAGCTCCCTTACCTCCACCAACTATCAGTTACAGCAGCCCGCATACTTACGCTTTAGGTGCAGCCATTACACCGTTGGCCCCTACCAGCAGTGGTGTGGCTTCCGCTGCAAATTTAAGTTACGAGGGTGGTATCGGCATAAATAGTGCGCTTAGTTTCCCCAACGCCATCACAGCCGACCGTAAAGGAAGTTTTTATGCTGTTGTAGGAACACAACTTCTAAGAGTACCGCCAAATAGTTCGACTACAAATGTCATATACAATTTTTCAGGAATCGTTAATAATATCGCAGCCGATACGGACGGCAATATATATGCCTGTATGACGAATAAAATTCTTGAAATATCTCCGGCTGGCAGTCTCTTAAACACAATTCCACTCACCTTTACTCCCGGAAGTACTACAATAGCCAATAGCGGAAACATTTATACACATGATGGTAATAACTTATACAAAATAACCGCCGGCGGCAGCACAGTTGTAAATTTGGCTGCTATTTCGGCAATATTCGGATTGGCCGTTGACGGTAACGAAAATATTTATATTGCTAACAACATAACTAAAACTATAAAAATGCTGCCCGCCGCCGGGGGCCCCATGGTAACTATAGCCGGGGGTTTTCCGAACATCTATAGCGTAGCAATAGAACCTGGCGGCAATATTTTTGCCGACTACGGTACCGGCGCCGAGATCATTCCCGCAGGCGGCGGCAGCCCTATCGCGCTTGACACGCTCGATTATAGCTTTGGTGAAACCAGCAGCGGCTTGTGTATTGACGGACAGGGGAATGTTTATCTCAATTTTGGCACAATTAGTAAAGTTCAACCGGTGAACAATTATCATTTAAGCCAGTTTTTACCGGCAGGCTTAACTTTTAATGATCAAACAGGTATCATCAGCGGTACGCCTATAAATGTAAGCCCCCCCCGTTAATTATACCGTAACTGCCTACAATTTCGATCCTGCCCGTAATGGTGCCCTGAAAGGGTCTGCATCCTTAACCATCAGCGTAGTTGGTAATAACACAGGGCTATCAAATCTTACAATTAACAACGGCACACTAAATCCGGTATTCGCAACCGGTATAAAAAGTTATACAACTTCGGTACCCCGTGCCGATTCGGTTATGGTTGTAACACCAACCGCCGCCAATGCCCTGGCAGTTATAAAAGTAAACGGCACAACCGTAGCATCGGGCACAGCAAGTCCATCTATACCTTTACATGTGGGTGCTAATATTATAACAACTATTGTAACCTTGCCAGGCGACACTACAACCCAAACCTACACGCTTACCGCAACCCGGGCGCCCCAGCTGGACTCCGTTGTGTTTAGCTCCGGCACTATTTCGCCGGCATTTTCGCCTGCTGTATTTAGTTATACCATACATGTTCTCAATGCTACATCAAGCATCCAGCTAACACCGTCGGTAAATGATACCAGCGAACGGATAACGGTGAACGGCACAGCGGTATTATCCGGAAGCCCCTCGGCAGGTATTCCGTTAGTTGTAGGTAATGATACCATTAAAGTGGTTGTAACGGCCCATGACGGCTCGTCGCCGGTAACCTATACCGTTATAATAACAAGGGCGTCGCCACCTGCCACACTAAGCTATGCCGGCCCGCAAACCTATTATCCCGGCACAACAATTACGCCGCTAACGCCAACCAGCAGCAATGTGGCTGCTTACGGGTACAATAGCACGGCAACAACTGTATTTAAACAAACCGGTGTTTTCCCTTTCGGTATTGCTTTTGACAGGCCGGGTAATTTATATGCAGCCACCGGTGCTACTATTTTGAAAATACCTGTTAATGGTGGTAGCCCGACGGTTTTCGCAAGCGGTTTTAGCACAGCCAACGCCATTGCTTTTAACATAGCCGGCGATGCGTATATAGCAGACGGTGGTGGTAATGGATTATTATATAAGATACCGGCAGGCACTACAACACGTAAAACTATCGCTAACTTTCTTAGCGACCCGATAGACGTAGCGGTTGATGGTAAAAACAATGTGTATGTGCTCGGCGACGTAGGAGGATCAGACGTGTCTACCTATCATGCCGATGTCCGCACGAACCGCGACTTTGGCAGTTTTCCGGATGATATGGGTGGGCTTGCAATTGATAATTTAGGCAATGCCTTTGTCACAGATATTGTAAAAAACAAAGTATTTAAAATAGACACCGGCGCCATAACCGGCGCTGCCATAGCAGGCGGCTTTAATAATCCGCAGGGGCTAACAGTTGATGGTTCGGGCGATGTTTTTGTTGTTGACCAAAGGAATAATGCCGTAAAAATGATACATGCGGTAACCAACTCAGTTACCACAGTATGTACCGGGCTAAACTCGCCACAGGGCATAAAAATTGGGCCCGATGGATATTTATATGTAAACAATGTGCTTGACGGCACTATAAAAAAAATACGGCCCGCCGGCGGTTACGTTATAAGCCCGCAGTTGCCAACAGGATTATTGTTTAACAATACCACCGGCACCATAAGCGGCAAGCCACAGGTAAGCAGCCCGGCAACTAATTACACCATAACTGCTTACACGACCACCGATAGCGTAACAGCTACGGTGAATATCCGGGTATTGGCGCATATTGCTACGCTTGCCGGTATATCATTAAACAATGGCGCCAAATTAAATCCTGTTTTTAACACCACCACAACAACATATACCGCAAGTGTACCCTATGCTGATACTACAGTAACTATTGTGGCTACGCCGACCGATACCGCAGCTTCAATAAAAATTAACAGCGCCGCGAACGTAAGAGGTATTGACTCGGTGATAATTCACCTTAAACCAGGTATAAATAAAATAGTTAGCGTGGTTACCTCTGCCGACGGCTTTATCACAAAAACTTATACGGTGAACCTGACAAGGCTTGACACAGCGGCGGCCATTTCAAACATAACCAGCAGCGATGGTACGCTTTCGCCTGCTTTTTCGGCCACTACTGCAAATTACAGTATAACAGTACCATTCAGTGTTGATACACTCCACCTCACGGCAACCGCGCCAGACACGCTTGAAACTATCGCCATAAATCACGTTACGGTAACATCGGGCGTGGCGACCGGGATACCGATAAATGTGGGCAATACAACAATACCCGTTGTGGCTACGGCGCTTGACGGGTCATCATTAATAAGTTACTCGGTTGTGGTAACACGCCTGACGGCGCCATTACCGTCAAATGATGCCAACCTGAAGGGTTTATCGGTAAGCACCGGCACGCGGCTCACATCATCCATGAGCCATGACATTACAAACTTTAGCACCTCGGTTGATTTTAATGCAACGTCGATCACCGTAACACCAACACCGGCGGATTCAGCAGCAACGGCTGCTGTTAACGGTGTGATAGTGCCCAACGGAACAGCATCCGGTGCCATTACGCTTAACACCACCGGCAACACGGTTATCGATCTGCTGGTAACTGCCCGCGACGGGGTAACTACCCGCTCCTATACGATCACCGTTTCGCGGACGGGGTCGAACAATGCCAACTTAAAAGGGCTTACCCTTAGTACCGGCACCCTGATATTGCCAATTACCGGCGAAAGCACGGGCAATTACAGCACGTCGGTTGGTTTTACGGCAACTTCATTAAATGTAAAGCCTTTAGCGGCCGATTCAAACGCCGTAGTTACGGTAAACGGCATTGTTGTCCCCAATGGCAGCACGTCTGCCCCGGTTGCACTTAATACTTCAGGCACAACAACCATCAATATACTGGTTACCGCACAGGATGGCGTTACTACCCGTGCTTATACCATTACAGTAGCGCGCACAGGATCAAGCAATGCCAGTTGCGCAATAGCCTTAACGCCGGCGGTCACACTGATAAAAACTGCCGGGCCGGCCGATGCCAACTTTACGGCCGCCGTGGACTATGGAATTGATTCGGTTTTGGTGAGGCCGGTTACAGCCGACAGCAACGCAACGGTTACAGTAAACGGCGTTGCAGTGCCCAGAGGCAGCGCTTCGGCGCCAGTTTATTTGAATACGACCGGTGCCACGCCTATAAATGTAGTGGTAACCGCGCAGGATGGCGTAACCACACGCTCGTATTTTATTGCTGTTTCGCACGCAGCGTTAGGTAATGCCAACCTGCGATATATAAAGGTAGACGAGCAAACTATAGTACCCCCGGCCGGCACAGGAACTTACTCTGGCAGCGTAACGGAGACCGCGAGCAACCAGGTATACATAACAGCTTTCCCTGTTGACACACATGGCACGGTAAGCGTAAATGGCTATATGATTTATAGCCCAACCTGGAAATTTCCTACGCCAGGGGCACTGACCAATGCGGGATTAACCTATGATATAGTGGTAACCGCGTCTGACAAAGTTACCACACGAGAGTTTTTGATATCAGTATCAAACGGAAATGCAGGAGCAGCATCCCCTGTTATCCCCGACAATACCGAACTGGTTGTCCACACTGCCCTCTCGCCCAACGGCGATGGCATTGACGACTATCTGAAGATAGACGGCATAAGCGCCCACCCGGATAATACACTTTCCATAATGGATAGTAACGGTGCCCTGGTGTATACCAAACACCGTTATGATAACGCTACCAATGCATTCGACGGGCATGCCAGCAATGGTAAAATGCAAAAACCGGGCACTTATTATTATGTGCTTCGGTATAAGGTAAATAACGAGGTGAAGGTGAAGTCGGGGTATGTGGTGTTGAAATATTGAATGAGGTGTTAGTGTATGATGAAAAGCGGCCCATAACGGACCGCTTTCTTATTTGATGACGCCCGGCGAATTTAAGGCATGCGGTTGTAGCATTTTGGTGTAGCATCTCGTAGCATTTTGGGTGTGGCATTTTGGTCACGTTGAGGTGGGGACACCTTAACAAGTATAATATAATTATCTCTAATTCAATTAATTATGAGATAATCCCACTGGCTTACCTTTTTCAGAAGTGTAGTATTTTGGTGCATTTGTATCATTTTACGCTATGCTACACCCTGCTTTATAGCTAAACCTGCATTTACAAAAAAGCAAAAATATTGACCCGTTTTTTCAGGTTTTTGAGGGTTT
>Ga0206963_10168_pt1 | contig 21709 bp, 23 predicted proteins | sample Alteio_BWOrgHeat_28_FD_152958 | JGI IMG/M metagenome (GOLD analysis project Ga0206963, IMG submission 152958) | Enriched cells from forest soil in Barre Woods Harvard Forest LTER site, Petersham, Massachusetts, United States -... | ecosystem: Environmental > Terrestrial > Soil > Temperate forest >... | reverse complement strand
ATGTATCAGACTGCGTTATCCTGCTTGATTTCCGTGTTATAGACCAGATAGCGACACGACGGCTGAGAATTGTGAAGTACAGGGGATCCATGCATGGAACCAATGAGTACCCTTTTCTTATAGATGAAACCGGCATTTCAGTTCTGCCAATTACATCGCTGAAGCTGGAGCACAAAATTTCTTCAGAAATATTGTCGTACGGGCATGATGGACTGGATAAACTCTTTGACAAGAAAGGATTTTTCAGGGGCACCAGTGTTCTGATCACAGGATCTGCGGGAACTTCAAAAACGACGCTGTCTTCGTATTTTGCCCTGAGTAGCTGTCAGAGAAAAGAATCCACCCTGTACTTTTCCTTTGAAGAGTCACCTGACCAACTGGTCCGTAATATGATGTCGGTAGGCATCAATCTGAAGCCATATATAAAATCTAAAATACTCGTCATACATTCATCCCGATCCTCATTACAGGGACTTGAAATGCATCTGTTGGTTTTGCATAAACTGATAAAGGAATTGAAACCGAGGACCGTTATCATCGACCCGATCAGCAGCCTGGTTACGGTTGGCAATGGTAGTGAGGTTCGTGCCATGCTGGTCCGTTTGATGGATATGCTCAAAGTAAACCAGATCAACGCCCTGTTTACTTCCCTGACACATGAAAATGATAATCTTTACAGCGATTTGACAGTAGATGCTGTTTCATCCCTGGCCGATACCTGGATCCGGGTTTCAAACAACGAAAAAAACGATACCCGCCAGAGGGCGCTCAGCATCGTAAAATCCAGGGGGATGGGACATTCAAACCTGGTATGGGAATTTATTATACAGAACAAAGGGATCAAAATAAAAAAACCGTCTTAACTACCATTAAAATTCATATGTCAAAAGAAACATGGGAACTCAGGTTATATATAGCCGGCCAAACACCTAAATCAGTTTTGGCGCTAATGAATTTAACTAAATATTGCAGGGAGCATCTGGATGGGAAATATACAATTGAGATAGTGGACTTATTGGTAAATCCCCGCCTGGCAGAGGGGGATCAGATCTTTGCTATTCCGACTTTGGTACGAAAATTTCCGGAGCCTATAAGGAAGATTATCGGTGATCTGTCAAACGAGGAAAAAGTCCTGGTAGGTTTGAATATCCGTCCCGCTTCTGTAAAAAAGATTAACTGATGAACAAGAAAAACATACCCATCGTGATTGCAGGCAATAAACTTGTCCTGCAACTGTATGTTTCAGGAATGTCGGTCAAGTCCATGGAAGCCATTGGCAATATTAAAAAGATATGTTCCGAACTGATGGAAGATTCGTTTCAGCTGGAAATCATTGATCTCTATAAGCATCCGGAACTCGCATCCGAACAACAGATCGTTTTCAGTCCCTCTCTGATAAAGCGCCTTCCCCTGCCAAAGAAAACACTGGTAGGAACTTTTTCTGATTCAGAAAAAGTGATCAGGGGTTTGGGCATTACAATAAAAGAGTAAAGTAAGATGGCTGAAAGCATGGATGATTTGCGGAAGAAAATTGAAATCCTTGAAGCAAAACTTGCTGACTCCGAGCAGTTGATTGATGCCATAAAGGCTGGTGAAGTGGATGCCTTTGCTGTAAATAAAAACAACCAGTCAGAGATTTATACGCTTCAGAGCGGAGACTATGCATACCGGGTCCTTATTGAAGAGATTGGGGAAGGGGCTGTCAATATCACAGAAGACGGGTTGATTGTTTATACTAATTCGTCTTTTATTGAAATGATTGGAGTGCCCTACGAAAAAGTAATCGGCAGGTTCATCTGGGATTTCGTTCATCCGGATTCGAAAATAAAATTCGGAGATCTATTTCATGAATCCATGCATGGACGAAGTAAAGGAGAAATTAATTTATCAGTCGGAACCAAAACGATTCCTGTATATATTTCACTGACTTCACTACAACCAAAACTCGCCACAGTAGGCATTATTGTGACAGATCAGACACAAAAAAAACTCGATGAGAAAACGATTCTCAGGTATCAGATCGAACTTGAGCATATAAATACGGAGCTGGCGCAGAATAATGCTGAATTAACTTCATTTACTTATATCGCTTCCCATGATCTACAGGAACCCCTAAGAAAAATTCAGACATTTTGCGATTTGATCTTAAGCAATTCTGATGAGCAATTGCCAGAGAAGACCCTGGATTATCTTCAGCGCGTCATGAAAGCGACAAAAAGAATGAAGAACTTAATCAGTTCGTTGTTGAATTATTCCAGAATGAATACCCGCGGAATGGAATTCGAACTCGCTGATTTAAATAGTATCCTGGAAGACGCCTGTAATAATATCCATGAACAGATTGAAGAAAGTCAGACAAGTATTCACCGTGAGCACCTACCGGCGATTCCATGCGTCCCTCTGCAAATCAACCAGCTTTTTACAAACCTGATCATGAATTCGATTAAGTATAGAAGGGAGGGAATTGCACCGGTCATTCAGATCAGCTCCCAGTGGGTTCTGCCGGGTGAAATGAAAACTTCAGATATTTTCTTAAACGAAACGGGATATTGGAGAATATCCATTTCCGATAATGGTATCGGATTTGAACAAAAGTATGCCGATAAAATATTTGAGCTTTTTCAGCGCCTGCATTCACGGGTAGAATATGAAGGGACGGGCATTGGCCTTTCTATTTGTAAAAAAGTAGTCCAGAACCACAAGGGGTTCATTCGTGCGACTGGTAAACCCGGACTGGGGGCCAGTTTTGAAATTTACTTACCTGCAAACCTTTAGCGAGCAGGCTCGAATGCCTGCTGCATCTTCTAATGTGGTAAGGAATTGGAAAAAATTCCCCATTTAGAGAAACAAGCAAAACGCATATTTTTCCAACAGGTTCATCCTCATATAATTAAAATAATATGAGAGGAGTCTGCACAAAGGCATGATTTAAGTTATAAGTATCTGAAATATTTGTTATGGCTGAATTACATGTTCAACGCAAACGAAGCAATTATATATGGTTGTGGCTATTAATAATTATAATAGTTGCGGCTGCCGGAATTTATTATTACATGCATTTTTACCGGAAAGACAATTTGGTGATCAACACCAAACCCAGCAGCTTCATCCTGAAGGAGAATGGCAGGGTTTCCAATTTCAATAAAACATAATTAAAAATTAAAAAATAAAAGAAATGTCAACCAAAGAATATGTATACAACGATCACTTGAAAGAGTTACATGCGAGTGAATACGAAATGAGAGAGGGGGAGCCTGATATCAGGAGTTGGAAAGTGACTGCTCTGCACAATCAGGAAATTGGCCGGGTAACTGAACTTTTATTTGACGATATTTCCCACCGTATCAGATATATTATCGTTGAATTAAATGGTAAGCCGTTAAACCTTGTATCAAGGGTTGTGATCATTCCATCGGGCCTGGCAGTGATACATGAAAAAGAAAGGCTGGTAGCTTTTCCAGGTTTGACCGTCGGACATTTAGCATCCTTGCCCGGATATGATAAGGGGAAGATAACTATTGAAACTGAACGCGAAATACGCGACGTTTTTGCGCCTTCAAAAGGAATCGTTTATCATGATGAAGATTACAATAACCCGGATAGGTTATACAGCCGCGAACAAAATCGTGGGGACAATACTTTTCTTTATGATACTGAAGTAGTTGAAAAAGTTTCTTTAAAAGATGAAATGAAAGAAAATATTGAGAGAGTCAAAGAATCTGTAAGAAAGATGGAGCACGATGTGGACAAGTTCGGGAAATATGAAAGGCCGTAGGAGGTCTATTACTAATCGACAGAATTTTTGGAATTTACTTTTTTTTCAGATACAATCAACCGCACCCCGTGAATTCTTTTTAGGGTAAGGTTTAGTGAAAACCCTGACAATCTTGCCAGGGTTTCTTTTACCTTATTTTTGCTTCTCAAATACAAGTATTATGATCAACAGGAATCAGTATAAACAAAATATGGATATCAAATATGAGGATCTTGAATTAATAAATGTGCCATCCATCATATCAGAAAACAAAGAGCGGTGGTTCAATCAGACGCTGACGAAGGTGAATGAGAGTGCCATCAGGCTGGGAATCGTTCAAGGTGAATATCACTGGCATAAACACGATGAGGATGATGAATTCTTTTTTGTGCTTTCGGGAAAGCTATTTATCGATTTGGAAGGCAGAACGATAGAACTTGAACCGATGACTGGTACTACCATACCAAAAGGTATCATGCACAAGACAAGAGCAATTGAAAAAACGGTCATGCTTATGGTAGAAACGATTAATATAAATCCGCTGGGAAATTAGTTTTTTATTTCGGTGCTATCCGGCATTCATTCTTACACGGGCGCCGGAATAATTTAAGCAGGTAATACATTCGTAATGGTTAGGTAATGTAATCTTAATGTTACAATGGATGGAATAATTAGCAGATGTCTTACTTTGACATAAGATTAAAACCATAACCGATGATCCACATGGTAGTTTTTGATATGGCAGGTACTACTGTGAATGAAGATAATGTAGTATATAAAACCCTTCAGCAATCCATCAACAAAAAGGGATACGATTTTTCACTAGATCAGGTTCTTGCAGAAGGTGCGGGCAAAGAGAAACTGGAAGCAATAAAAAGCATTTTAAAAGTATATGCCTTCAATAATAACAACAATCTGGCTGACGAGATCTATCAGGATTTTATAATTCTGCTGTCAAAAGCTTACGAACAAACATCTGTAATGCCTCAGTCGAATGCATTAGAATTATTTAAAAATTTGAGAGATAGAAATATCAAAATAGTATTGAATACCGGTTACAATGAAGAAACAGCCGAATTATTAATTCAGAAACTTGGTTGGAAAAAAGGAATACAGTTTGACAGCCTGATCAGTTCAAGCGATGTTGAAAATAACCGGCCCGATCCGGAAATGATAGATCTTGCAATGGATATTTATGGAATTCATGATGCCGGGGAAGTCATCAAAGTGGGCGACTCTATCATTGATATTGAAGAAGGCCAAAATGCAGGATGTGGTTTGAATATTGGCATCACAACAGGTGCCCACACATTTTTGCAGCTTCAGTCTGCAAATCCTGACTTCATCATTCATGATCTTCTTGAACTCTTACCTATCATTGATAAGGTTAACTCAAAGAAACAGGTACATTAATTCAAAATCCTTCATTATTGCCTCTTTTAGTGGCTAAAGACTGTAATCGGTAACTTAGTATCCATGTTGATTTCATCTGGAAATAAAGTGCAGGATATAATTCTTTCTGAAATTAATAAAATCGGTAAAGACCGGAGTCTTTATCAGGAAAAGAACTTCGATGCCCGAATGGAAGCAATTGATTATTTGGAATTTCATATTATCGACCGGATACAAGCCCTCATGGAAACCAGGGATGCACCTGATCAGATGAATATTTCGAAAGAATATGCTGTGAAAGTTAAGGCTCATCTTGAAGAAATAAATAATAAAATATTCCTTCTGTTACGTAAGAAAATTCAGGAGGGTTTTAAGGGTAAAGTTCTGATGGACCTGATGGATGGATATTTTGATGATAATATAAGCGAGTTTATTTATCAGGATATTACCGGCTATGACAATCTCGATCTGTTTTTCAATGGGATTTTGATAAATCAGGAACCTCCTGTTGAAAAGATACAAAAGGAACCGGAGATGGTATATTATCAGAAAGCACCGGCCAGAATAATTTTAGCTTTAATAAAAAGGGCTGAGTTCAAACCGACTGATGTTTTTTTTGATCTGGGATCCGGCTTCGGACAGGTTAGCATCCTGGTGAATCTATTAAGTTCTGTCGTATCAAAAGGCGTGGAAATTGAGCCGGCTTTTAACAGTTATGCAAAAACCTTAACCGACGCTCTTCATTTAGGCGATGTTGAATTCATCCAATCGGATGCCCGCAATGCCGATTACTCTTCCGGTACTGTATTTTTTATGTATACCCCCTTTGAAGGAAAAATGCTTCTGGAAGTATTGCAAAATTTGCAGGGCGAAGCAAAAAAAAGAAAAATAAGGATTTTTACATATGGGCCATGTTCGCAGGAAGTTGCCAAACAAAACTGGCTCATAAAAGAGTATGGCGTTAGACATAGTTCAGGCGAATTCTGTGAATTTCATAGTGTATGAGTTAATTTATGTAATTTAAGTATTCAGTAAATTGACACTATGATAAAGACCTCTGAGCAATTCATTCTTTTTCTGTTTTGTTTAAGTCTATTCTCCAGCTGTCACATGACCCCAAAAGAAAATAAATTACATTTCCAGGTATTGGAGGCAGGGATGATAAATGATAGCCTGTCCACACACTTTGCCAATTATAAAGACGACTATAACCAGTGGAAAGCTGTTTACGAAGATTGCCTGCATGATACTCTTTATCATAATGCGATTTACCTGGGACTTCAGAACAAAATTGGTTTAAGCAGTATCTGCAGTCACTCAGAATTGAATTTAAATAAACAGATCACGGTATTGGACACTTCTGCTAAGGGAAATATTTTTGATTTGCTTTCAGTGAACAATTCGGCCAATTGTTTTAGTAAAATCAATCTGAATAAGAACCTGCAGGATAGTTTTTATGTTGAATTAGTAAGGAATCTTAAAATGGCAGGGAGTTATTCTTATTTATCTGACCTTGTAGATACAAATCAAATTGTCTTTAAAATAAGTACCCTGATCGATTATTCCTTCAGGCCTGACAGTTTAGTTAGTTTACTTCAAAGAACGAAAGATTCTTCATTGGTATATTTCAGGGAAATATTAACTACTCAGGGAAATGGATTGATAGCCCGGGTAGCTATGATATTTGGGTTTGAATCCCGGTTTCATTTGAAAAGAAAATTATCAGAAGAAGAAGAGACTAAATTAAAAAACGAGGTTTTCTTAACATTGGGTGATCATGGGGAGAATGGTAATATTCAACTTCTGACGGATCGTGATATCAAATTCGTTATCAACAAGAATTATATTGTATTTGGTGAATTTTTTGTATTTAGTGAAGCCAATCCTGAGGTTCCGGGGGGATAGTAATAAGAAACTTTAATGGGTATTTCAAATTTCAGATTTGTTATTTTAAATTCAACTATACTTTTTATCGTTGCATGCATTTTGCAAATGACCCTCCATGAATTTGGTCATTTTTTTGCAGCAATCATTGTTCATGCAAGGGGGATTTCTGTTCATCATAACTATGTAGATAATATCGATGAAGGATTGCCTTTGAGAAGTATTTTGCTCATCAAAGGTGCGGGACCTTTTGTGAGTCTGATGATCGGTATAGTTTTCCATTTAGCCTGCTCAGTACAAAAGAATCGGAATCTGATATTCTTATTCAAACTCTATATGTCAATGTTTGGATATATAGGTTTTTTCGGATACCTGACGACGACGCCAATTTTCGCGGGTGGAGATACCGGTTATATTTGTGCTGCACTTCATTTCCCTCTCTGGTTGAATATCATGATTGCTGTTTCGGGAGCAATTTTATTATATCTCATCGTCAGTTATCTTATGGAATATTATGTGGAAATGGCTACCAGGAAAATACTGGAGAAAAGAGATACAAGGTTTTCATTTATTCATTCTATATTGCTTTTACCGGTGCTGTACGGAATACCTTTTACAACCCTGTTGAATTTACCCGTTATGGTAATATTAAGCCTGATAGCTCCGTTTTTTGGCCCCTTTACTTTTTTGTGGGGTTATGGAAATGCACTTTCCAAAAACTATAAATTAAAATCAACCAATGTAAATTTTGAAGAATTGAACAAGTTGAATTATGTGTTGATTACTTTGTTAATAATTACCATCTTCTATAACCGAATGTTGGTTAAAGGAATTTATTACAACTAAGGACCCGGAATCGATACATAAATTTTATTAAAATGGAGAATAAGCTTTACAAGGAATTTATTGAGCAATCGCTCAACTTTATAAATCAATGTACAGCTAAAATAAAAAGTTGTTTGAAGGAATTGGATGAGAAGGATATCTGGTATTCTCCAAACGAAAACTTAAACAGCATTGGAAATTTAATCCTGCATCTGAGTGGAAATATCCGTGAGTATATTATTTCTTCCCTGGGAGCTGAGCCTGATATCCGCGAAAGAGATTTGGAATTTTCTACGAGAGGCGGATTTACAAATGCAGAACTGATCAGGAAACTGGAGGACACAGTTGAAAAGGCAAAAATTGTAATAACTGGGATCAGCCTTAAGAATTTACTGCAGGTAAGAATAGTACAAGGATTTTCTTATTCCGGAGTCGGGAATATCATTCATGTAACAGAGCATTATTCATATCATACCGGTCAGATCGTTTTTTTGACGAAGCTGTTGAAGAATAAGGATATGGGTTTTTATGCCGGTATGGATCTTAATAAAAGGAATTCAATATAAATTCGTTCATTGAGGATGCGAATCGAAAAGAAAATATACCACTTGCCTAAAGGATTTTCTCAGTTTCAAACGATTGCGAGATCATTCCGTTCATCCAGGCATCCCATCATTTCGATTTCAGAAAACATGGAACGTTTTTCGGGAACATATTCCGCAGCGTTGCCCGGGAATCTGAGGTTTATTCTCACCCAGGATCCTGGGCTGATCAATTATGTTCTCCGTGAAAATCACAGCAATTATCAAAAGTCGCCACTGACGTCTGTGAGGGGAAGAAGGCTTTTCGGAAATGGACTACTGTTTTCAAATGGAGATTACTGGTTACGGCAGAGAAGAATGGTGCAGCCGAGTTTTCATCATAAAAAATTACAGGGACTCTATGAAATTATTGTGAAAACCATTGAAGAATTTCTGCATACGTTCCCGGAAGCTGAGCAGGCAGATGTATATCCATTAATGCATCAGCTTGCTTTTAATATTGTGGTCAGGTCACTTTTCGATATTGAACTATCAGTTACGCAGATGAGTGACTTAAATAGTGTTTTCAATGAATTGCAGAAATTCTACATGAGTGATATTAATCTGCCCGTTAGAAGATTACTCTATCCGATTACGAGAGAAGATCGTGCTCATTACAGAAAATCAGCAAAATTGAGAGCTGTCATTCTGGACATCATTCAAGAGAGAAGATCTGATACGAAAGAGTATAATGACTTACTCGATCTGCTGCTGAATGCGCGATATGAGGATACCGGGCAGCCGATGAATGAGGACCAGATTATTGACGAGGCGCTCATTCTGTTGTTCGCGGGGCATGAAACAACGGCTACCACACTTTCCTGGCTCTTGTACCAGCTTGCGTCTCAAAAAATCGTTCAGGAAAAAATCAGTATGTCAGTTCAGCAGGCGGATATTTATGACAGTATAAAAAATGTATATCTGCAGGCTGTTATAAATGAATCTATGCGATTGAAACCTGCCGCCTGGATTACAGACAGAATAGCTTTGGAGGACGATTCATTTGGTGAAGTTGCATTTCCGAAGAATACTATTATCATGCCCTTCTTTTATGGTGTGCACCGGAATAAGGAATATTGGGATAATCCAAATGCCTTTATTCCGGAAAGGTTCATTGATGATCAGGGGAAAATAAAAAAATATCCTTCCTTTTTTCCATTTGGTGCGGGCCCGAGAATGTGTATCGGGAATAATTTTGCGATAGCGGAAATCAGCATGTTTCTTCATGCTTTTTTTAAGAAGTACAGGGTTTTATCTACTGATCAAGTTCCGGAAATGAAAGCCCTGCTCACATTGCGGCCCGATAAAGTTATTCTGGGAATTGAAAAGTTATAATAATCTCCACTTTTTTACGTTGCGATATTATGAAATACCTGATCCTGCTGTCTCTGCTAACTATGACTTTCCATTCATGCAGTAAGACTTCTTCAAACACCGGACAGTCCATACAGGAAACTAATCCGAATTCTTGTAGCGTATATCTTCCTCAGACCCATCAAAAAACTGTGGAGGTATTTGGTTATAATTCAAAAGCTCAGCTTGAGACCATCAATATATATGGTTATGACAGTTCAGGTGGTTCGCCGATTACAGATAGTATTGTCGTAAGCTTCAACCTGACCCAGGGCATCTATCCAGCGCCGGGATATAATGTACGTTATCATTACCAGGGTGATCCTGTGGTGGGTGAAACCAATTACCATGAACTATTTTATGATAACCAAACCAGGGTGACGATCGATTCAGTTACAATTTCCAACATTAATGGCTTCCCGGTGCAGCATTACTTATATGACAACAACGGCAACACAACGGTTCAATGGCTTACTCAAATACCGAACAACTATATTATAAATGAGATTGATACCCTGTTCATTCAGAATGATAACATTTTGACCGATATCAACTACACAGCGACCACCAGTACACTTAACTACCTGTTCACCCGTTCCTATTCAACACATATTAATCCTCTGTATAATAAAATTCTGGCCAATAGTCTCGGCTGCCTCCTGGTGGTCAACAATTATTTCGACTTCCGGTCAAATTATCTGCCAACCCAATTTATTAATCAGGAGAATGGGAGTACGACGATTACTATAAACTATCTATGGACAACGGATGCAACAGGCAGTGTAGTGAGCGGCGTAGGTACCGATGCTGGAAACGGGTCGGTCCGTGAGATCTACAACTATAGGTATTAATTGCCAGTTATGTCACCGGCTGCAGCACTCCGAAAATATTCCCCTCGGGATCCTTACGATACGCCAGCGTGCCTACACCCGGAACTTCCATTTTATCTGTCGCGAAACTGCCTCCTGCATTTTCAATTTTCTTAAGTGTATCGTCAATATTTGCAACGGTTATCGTACAAACAAATGCATTGACAGGCTCACCGCCTTTGGGTCCATCACCACGACGTGGTGTAATGCCGCCGTTGATACCGGTCCACCTGATACCTGATTCATCTTTACCAGTATCTATGGTGCGATAGTTTCCCATGGCGGGCCCTAGGTCTTTAATGTCCCAGCCAAAAACAGATTGATAGAATTCCTGCATGCGGTCACCATTGATCGCATGGATTTCGAAATGGACTACACGGTTCATATGATTTAATTTTTAAGTTTGGAAAGGAAAGATAAGGGAAAATAAATATAAATACTAAAATATTTAGTAATGATTTCCAAATCATTAAATAATACCTCTTATCAGTTTAAAATAACAGAATATTGATTAGCAGGCAACAAATTTAGATTTGTATTGTCTTTTGATGAAAGGGAATAAACTGCCATTTTAATCAGCCCACACTCAAATTATTTATATGTTTCGCACAACACTGAAAGCAGGAATCCGCAACTTCTGGAAAAACAAAAGCTATAGTTTTCTAAACATACTGGGGCTCTCAATTGGGATTGCCTGCGCGGGCCTTATATTTTTATGGGTGGAAGACGAAACTTCCTTTGACAGTGTGAACTTAAAAAAGGGCAGGCTTTATATGGTAATGAACAACTGGCCCTTTTCTGAGCACTTTAGTACTTATGAAAATACGCCGGGACTAATGGGACCCGCCATGAAAAAGGATATTCCAGGCATTACTAATACCTGCCGGACTACCGAGGGACAATCGACCCAGCTGGTTGTTATCGGCAATAAGTCAGTCTATGCCGGAGGGGTATATGCTGATTCTTCACTGTTCAGTATGTTTACTATTACTTTTCTGCAGGGAACTGCTGCCAATGCATTCGCCCAAACCCATTCCATGGTCATAACTGAAAAAGCAGCCAGGAAGTTTTTTGGTGATGATAAAAATGTACTTGGCAGAACTGTGCGTCTCGATAATAAGCAGGATTATCAGATCACGGGCATTGTAAAAGATCTTCCTGAAAATAATTCAATCCAGTTTGAGTGGCTGGTACCATTCGATATATTTTATAAAGAAAATAGCTGGCTGTCCAACTGGGATTCCAACGGAATTCTTACGATGGCAGAACTTGATGAGTCTGCACATCCTGAAGCGATCGACCTTCAACTGCACGATTATATAAAGAAGCGGGTACCGAAGACTATTGTGAGCAGTTTTCTTTTTCCTATGAAAGACTGGCACCTGCGCTCGGATTTTGAAAACGGGAAACCTACAGGAAAAGGCAGAATACAGTATGTACATATGTTCAGCCTGATCGCCTGGATCATTCTGTTTCTTGCCTGCATCAATTTCATGAATCTGGCAACTGCCCGCAGTGAAAAACGTGCAAAAGAAGTAGGCGTGAGAAAAGTGCTCGGATCGGGCAGGGGAAAACTCATCACCCAATTCATTTCTGAAGCATTGTTCCTTGCGTTCCTTTCTGTTATCGTCGGCATTCTGATTATGATGATCTCACTGCCTTTCTTCAATACGCTGGCTCAAAAACATCTCTCACTGAATCTGACGGATCCTGTCCATCTACTAAGCCTTTTTGGAATTACTGTGATTTGCGGAATTGTAGCAGGCAGTTACCCATCTTTATACTTGTCATCCTTTAACCCTGTATTTGTACTCAAAGGAATTAAATTGAAGAGCGGCAGCGCGGCGCTGGTCAGAAGAGGTCTTGTAGTGATGCAGTTTTCTGTTTCAATTGTCCTTATTATCTGTACCATCATTATTTTCCAGCAGATCGAACATGTCAGGAATCGAAAACTCGGCTATGATATAAACAACCAGATCGTAATGGATCTTCAGGGAAATATGGGAAAGCAATTCAACGCCATCAAACAGGATCTGCTGAATACTGGTGTGGTTGAAAATGCGGCTCTCACTGATCACGAAACTATTTACGGAGGAGACAACAGCGATCATTACAGCTGGGAAGGAAAGGATCCTAATATGACTTATATTATTTCCTGGAGAAATATCAGTCCGGAGCTGCTTTCCACCAATGGAATAAAGGTTGTGCTGGGAAGGGATTTTTATCCCGATCCGGTACTGGACAGTAATAATATTATTATCACGGAATCACTTGCGAAACTCATGAAAAAAGCCAATCCGATCGGTGCTGTTATCGATAATAAATATACGATTGTTGGGATGGTGAAGGATTTTGTTTATGGCAATATGTTTGGAAACACACCCGATCCGCTGATCTTTTTCTGCAATCCAAACTACCAGGATGAAAGTCTGATGTATATACGAATTAAAAAACAAGTGAATACAGAAAAAGCCGTTGCACAAATTGAAACGGTGATAAAGAAAGACAATCCTCTATATCCCTTCCAGTACCGATTTGTGGATGAACAATTCAATCAAATGTTTCTAAGTGAAATGCTGGTCAGTAAATTATCGCGCGTTTTTGCCGTACTGGCCATTTGTATTTCATGCCTCGGCTTGTTTGGATTAGCCGCATTTACTGCTGAGCGCAGAACTAAAGAAATCGGCATACGGAAAGTGCTGGGCGCAGGTGTAATGCGTCTTGCAGGTATGTTATCTGGTGAATTCATGAAACTGATTGGCATTTCATCATTGATTGCATTTCCCATCGCGTGGTATGCGATGCACTCATGGCTACAGAATTATGCATATCATATTACAATCAGCTGGTGGGTTTTTGTAGCGGCGGGTGCTGCTTCGATAATTATTGCACTGATCACCATCAGTTTTCAGACGATCCGTGCAGCGATTTTAAATCCGATCATAAGCCTTCGCTCTGAATAATCATTTCTGTACCAATCCGGCAATGATACCAACACTCAGCGCCAGTATAACGGTATTGAACACAAAGGAAATGATTGCATGAAATAGTGTTAGATGCCGGATCTGACGCGAGCTGATCGTGACATCCGAGACCTGGAAAGTCATGCCGATAACAAAAGAGAAATAAGCAAAATCCATATAGTCCGGTTCTCGGTCACCCGGGAATTGCAGTCCTCCACGCGTTTCCTTTTGTATGCCCTTCTCTTCCTTATGGCAAGTGTAAAACAGGTGTGCGTAGCGAAAAGCAAATACTGTATGAATCAGGGTCCATGATAAAACGACGGAAACAATTGAAAATCCTATATGATACCAGTACCCTGCTACTTTGTTATCAGGCAGAATTTTTAAAAGAATAATAACTGCAAACAGGCTTATAAAAGAAGCGAACAACACGAATATAAAAACTATAGTACGGCTTGAATCCTGTCTTTTAGCAATATCCTTTACTTCATGGACGCCGGCTGTCAGGATGGTTACCCAGAATAATACCAGACCTGTAAATGCAAAACTGCTCCATACGAGGATAAACTGAATAGCCGGAGGAATTTTACCGGTAACAATAAACGTTATAAAAGAAACAAACAAAGCGATCATGAGCCGGGTACGAGCTGGAATTTTATAAACGTGCTGAATGAAAGTTAATGGCATAAGTAATATAGGTTAGCGGTTCAAAAATAGACTCTTCTTTTACAACGGCTGGTTAATAACGTAGATCCTTAATAATTATCGTACAAAGGCTGTTTCAAAAACGTACATTTTTTAAAAGACTCAAGAGTTAAAAGACTGGTTATCAATTAAAATTATATTGGTATACTATGTGATCGACTTATCAGTTAATAATTCATTTATAGTTATTTAATCCCGGACTATGTTCAAAAATTATTTCAAATCCACTCTGCGCAACTTTTCCAGAAATAGAGGATACAGTCTTCTGAATTTTTTCGGCCTCGCCATCGGCATCGCCTGCGCAGGGATTATCTTTTTATGGGTGGAAGATGAAATGAATTATGACAAAACTTTCATAAACAGGAACAGGATTTACCAGGTTATGACAAACCAGACTTATGACGGGGTAACACGTACCTTCCCTTCAACACCTGGGCTTTTGGCACCTGCCCTGGTAAAAGAATTACCAGGCATTACGAGTACCTGCAGAATGGGTCGTAATAAATCGTTGTTTTCCATCGGTGACAAAGCCATGTATGAAACAGGCTATTATTCCGATTCAACCATATTCCCTATGTTCACAATTGAATTCAGGGAAGGAAATCCTATTGGTGCATTGACAGAAATACATTCTGTTTTGATTTCGGAAAAAATGGCGGCACAGTTCTTCGGAAAAAGTACAAATATCGTAGGGAGAAACATAAAAGTGGATAATAAAGATAATTACAGAATCACCGGAGTGTTTAAGGACATGCCGGCGAATTCTACGCTGCAATATGACTGGATTTCTCCATACGCTGTTTATGCAAGTACCCGTGACTGGCTAAAATACTGGGGCGCTTTTGCACCAAGAACCTTTGTACAGCTCTCGCCAACTTCAGATTTTAATTCGGTGAACAAGCAGCTCGCAGGATTTTTGCATGCCAAGGACAAAACTATTACAACCGTACCCATACTTTTCGCCATGAATGACTGGCATTTGAGGAACAATTTTGTGAGCGGGAAGCAATCTGGCGGACGAATAGAATTTGTGCGACTGTTTGCAATTATCGCCTGGATAATATTAATAATTGCCTGTATTAATTTCATGAATCTGGCTACGGCCCAGAGTGGAAAAAGGGCAAGAGAAGTTGGTGTGCGTAAAGTACTTGGTGCTGCAAGAGGCAGTTTGGTCCGCCAGTTTATCGGAGAAGCAATGATGATGTCGGTATTTTCTGTACTGCTCGGACTACTGCTGATGGTATTTCTTTTACCATTTTTCAATGAGATCGTTGAAAAACAAATGGGGCTTGGTTTGAAAAACCCATCGCATGTTGCAGCTTTGATTTTTTTAATCTTATTCAGCGGTCTCATGGCGGGCAGTTATCCTTCACTTTATCTATCTTCCTTCAATCCCGTATTTGTTTTTAAAGGTATTAAAATGAAAAGCGGTAGTGCTGCAATGATCCGTAAAAGCCTGGTGGTATTTCAGTTTACTATTTCCATTGCCCTGATCATCTCTACAATTCTCGTTTACCAGCAGGTGCAGCATATCAAAACCAGGGACCTGGGATATGATAAAGACAATCTGCTGGATATGGAAGTGGCAGGTATAATGCAGAAAAACTTTTCAGCCATCAGGCAGGATTTGATAAATACAGGAGTTGTAAAAAATGCAGCACTTTGTAATGATGAATCGCTTTACACTTCCGATAATGGAACAGATTACAGCTGGGAGGGTAAGGACCCGAAAAGTGTAATTCTTATTTCTTACAGGGCGATAAGCCCTCAATATATTTCCACCATGGGCATGCACATTCTGGAGGGAAGGGATTTCCGGCCAGACGTAAAATCTGATAGTTCAAATGTGCTGATCACAGAATCCCTTGCAGGAATGATGGGTAAGGGTTCAGCTGTCGGTAAGATCATTCGATCTGGTAACCAGCCATGTACCGTAATTGGTGTGGTCAAAGATTATGTATATGGTGACATGTATGGGAAGCCCGATCCGGTTATTTTCTTTTCGAATACTGATGAGGCAGGTTTCCTTTATATCAGGATTAAACAGAATGCGCATCCTGAAGATGCGCTTACCAGGATAGCTGCAGTTTTCAGGAAAGATAATCCGGCTTATCCTTTTGGATATAGTTTTGTTGACGAAGATTTTGACAAATTATTTAAGAGTGAAACACTGGTTGGGAGCCTGTCGAAAATCTTTGCAGCTCTCGCAATTCTCATATCGTGTATGGGCTTATTTGGCCTGTCTGCCTTCACGGCTGAACAGAGAACCCGGGAAATAGGGATCCGCAAAGTACTGGGAGCAAATACCAGTGGAATTGTTTCGATGTTATCCAAAGATTTTTTAAAGATTGTTTTGATTGCCATCGTCACCGGATCACCCATTGCATTTTATTTTATGAGCAAATGGCTTCAGGATTTTGCATACCGGATAAATATACAATGGTGGGTATTTGCCCTGGCAGGTTTTGCGGCTATCTTCATTGCATTCTTTACGGTGAGCTTTCAGGCAATCAAAGCAGCTGTTGCTAACCCGGTAAATAGCTTACGCTCTGAATGAATGGGGAACGCAGATTTTAAATAAGTAAAAACCAAAACTATGGCAGCTTATGTAATCTTCATGCGGGAAAAAATCATCGACCCTGATGAGATGGACAACTATATAAAAAAAGCAGCATCAGGATTTGTCGGACATCCCGTGAAAGTTTTAGTTTCGCACGCACGCTTTGAAGTGATGGAAGGCCCGGCTGTTGAAAGTGTGGTGATTTTGGAATTTCCTTCTTTGGAAGAAGCAAAATATTGGTATGAAAGTCCCGCCTACCATGAGTCGCTTCAGCATCGTTTAAAAGGCGGTCAGTACCGTTGTGTGATGGCAGAGGGTGTTAAGTAAGTATTTAATGCGATCAATAAATTTTATTGCAGTTTCAAAAGCTTAAGGGACATACCTTTGTTGCAATGAAAAATTAACCTTAAACTGCAATTATGAAAACCTTGCTATTTTCATTTCTGGTATTAATGTTTGTCAGTACTTCAGCTTTCGCACAATTTACACAGTCAGAGATGGTAACCGAATGGCAGCGGGCAAAAACATATACCAAAGCCTACCTGGATGCTATGCCTGAAGATGGCTATGGATTTAAACCAACACCTGAAATCCGTTCATTTGCCCAGCAAATGCTTCATTTAGCGGATGCTAATTATCTCTTTAGTTTTATTGCAAGCGGAAAACAAAATCCGATCGGCGAAACGCTACAAACCCACAATGTTGCTGAAAAAACATTTTCTACTACAAAAGAATCAGTTTCTAAAACAGTCATGGATAGTTATGACTGGATGATAAACATTTTACAGGGAATGACACCGGCTCAAATGCAGGAAATTATAAAGTTCCACAACCAGGACATCACAAGAAGCGGGATATTTGGTAAGGCTTTTGAACATCAGACACATCATCGTGGACAGACAACCGTCTACCTGCGTTTAAAAGGAGTAACGCCACCAGGCGAAATGCTGTTCTAGCTGGAAACGGAACCATGGATTACCCGTCAATCTTATTCTTTTTATCGAATTAATACATTTTGCAAATATCTGCAATATTGCATAATATTGCAAACACCTCATTATAACTGTATTAATTAATAAGTCATTTATGAAAAGGCAGGTAAACATTTTTAGCATCTGTATAGTTGTGTTTTTCACAATATTTGTGTCTGCATGTTCGAGCAATTCTGACAAGCACAATACAATTTCTGATCAGGAAAAAAAAGATGGATGGGCCCTTCTTTTTGATGGAAAGACCATGAATGGATGGCATCTGTTTAACAGGGGCACCATCCCTTCAGCCTGGTCCGTGGACAGTGGTAACCTCGTATGCAACCCGCACGCTAAAAACGTAAAACACGGAGACCTGGTAACAGATGATGAATATGAAAACTTTGATTTCACCTTCGAATGGAAAATTTCACACGCCGGCAACAGTGGTGTATTTATAAACGTACAGGAAAGACCAGAGCTTGGGACCACTTTTTCAACTGGTCCGGAATATCAGTTACTGGATGATAGAAATGTAGAAGCTGACTATCTCAAAGACTCCTCACACAAGGCCGCTGCCATCTTCGGCATAATCCCAAATACCAGTGGGACCATCCCAAATTCCGGTGAATGGAACCAGTCACGCATTCTACAGCAGAATGGCAAGGTCACTTTTTGGCTGAACGGAGTGCAAACCGTTCAGGTGGATATGAAAAGCGATGAATGGAAAAAATTAATCGCAGCAAGCAATATGAGCCGTTATCCTGAATTTGGGACACATTTAAAAGGACATATAGCTGTTCAGGACTGGACAAATGGCGTTTCATTCAGGGATATGAAGATTAAAAAACTATAATAATTATCTATTATTGATAGTTAAATGATCCGGGTAAAATTCAATTCATGTTCGAATACAAAAAGACAATAAACGAATTTATTTTAGCGGCTATGACGCTCTTAATATCCTGTGGGCACGGTGAACAGAATAAGAATAATCAAAAAGACAGTTCCCAAACAACTCAATCAGTTGAAAACGCAGAAACAATTGTTCCCGGAATTGAGAAGTTGGAATTTACAGATAGCGTTCAATTGAAGGCAAATGAGAATATGCGCTTTGATAAAGAATTGTTCAGGATCAGGGCCGGGAAAAAAATCAGTCTCATTTTTAAAAATACAGGTGCAAAATCAGCTACATCAATGACCCACAATGTTGTGATCTTAAAAAGCGGTGTCGATATTGCCGATTTTGCTGATATAGCACACAATGCAAAAACTGAACAATATGTTCCATCCTCCTTAGATTCATTAATTATCGCGCATACTAGATTAGTAGGAGGCGGTGATTCTGATCAGGTGGAGTTCATTATTCCTAAACCAGGCGTTTATGATTTTATATGCAGTTTTCCAGGCCATTGGGGAACGATGCAGGGAAAAATCGTCGCACAGTAGGATTTATTTTTAAGCAGCTGACATTATGAAAATTGAACATCTCGGTCTCTGGGTTCAGGATTTGGAGCTCATGAGAAGTTTTTACCTGAAATATTTCGATACGAGTTCTGGAGAGAAATATGTTAATCCGAAAACACAGTTCCAGGCTTATTTTATTTATTTCGGAGAAGGTAAAACAAGATTAGAACTAATGACGCGGCCGGATATCGTATCTGATAACAGTAAGCGCGGATTCAATATGGGCGTTGCCCATTTCGCAATATCTGTGGGAGGAAAGGATAAAGTGAATGAACTGACAGAACGCATAAGAAGTGACAACTTCACCATTTTTAGTGAACCGAGAACAACGGGAGATGGTTATTATGAAACGGTTGTCCTGGATCCTGAGGGAAATTTACTGGAAATTTCAGCCTGATAAATGAACAATATCAATACAATCATATTTGACTTCGGAGGCGTTTTGATCGACTGGAATCCAAGATATATGTATCGGGATGAATTTGAAGAAAGTTCAGAAATGGAACATTTTCTCAATGAGGTCTGTACAGATGATTGGAATCTTCAACAGGATAAAGGACGACCACTGGCTGAGGGAACCAGGATTCTACAGGACAAGTTTCCAGAGCATATTGAGAAAATCCAACTGTTTTATGATCAATGGGAAAAAATGATTAAAGGTAACATTCCGCAAAATGTATCTCTTTTACGAAAACTGAAGGAGAGATATAAGCTTTATGGATTGACGAACTGGTCGGCAGAAACTTTTCCCATCGTTTTCAAGCGATTCCCATTCTTTAAAATATTTGACGGGATTGTCATTTCAGGAGAAGAAAAACTGATAAAACCGGATAAGAAAATTTTTGAACTCATTCTGGAGCGCTATCAATTGGAAGCTAAAAACTCATTGTTTATTGACGATAATATTAATAATATTCAGGCGGCAAAAGAAATAGGGTTCGCAACGATTCATGTGCAGGAAAAAACAGATTTGAAAACTGAATTGCATGCATTGGGCCTGATATAAGAATCAGTATTAGATTTTTTAACTTAAACAGAATGTTAAAAGAAGAGCGGTTCAATCATATTCTTAAAGTAATACGTAAAAGAGGGAAAGTCTTTTATGAAACTTTGTCAGGAGATTTAAATATTTCTGAAGATACAGTGAGGAGGGATATTGAGTCACTCCACAATAATGGTTTGTTACTAAAAGTTCGCGGTGGCGCGATTTCCGTTTCCAAGAACCCACTCAGTTTCCAGGATAGAACCCGTTATTTAGCTGAAGAGAAAGAATTGATTGCATTAAAAGCGCAACAGCTGATTAAGAAAGGACAAACGATTTTTATGGATGGAGGTTCTACCATTTGCACAATCGCCGCTCACTTTCCATCCAACTCCAGCTTCAGACTGGTTACGAATAATATGGCACTCGTTCCGATCATTTCAAAATTCAGGGATATAGAACTTGTTATACTTGGTGGTATTCACGATCGTGAAACGGCTACTAATACAGGTGGTCAGACATGTAATGAGGTGAAGCAATATATCGCCAGCCTTTATTTTATGGGTACGTGTGCTATTCAAAAGGACTTTGGCATCAGCGCCGTTTTTCAAAATGATGGTGAAGTAAAACAAAGTATGCTAAGAAATGCAAATAAAACATTTGCCCTGGTAAATAGTTCCAACCTAAATACTACTGAACATTATAAGGTATGTGATATTAAAGATATCAGCGGAATGATCACTGATCTTGCAACCGATGATATTAAACTCGATGATTTCAGGCATTTGGGCATTAGACTTATTTGATGTTTATTTCTGTAATACAGACTAATGGCAGTCATTGCATGACTGTCTTTGCCAGCCTGCCAAGGATTTTCAATCCATTTTCAGTCTTTTCATTCCATTCCAAACCATAACTCAAACGCATGCAATTGTTGAATTGTTTTTGAAGCGTAAACATACTACCGGGAGAAAAAGTAATTTTTTTGCTTACTGCTGAATTATACAATTCAATGGTATCTATGGATTTGGGCAATTCGACCCATAATGATAAACCGCCCTGTGGCCTGCATATTTTTGTACCCTGGGGAAAGCATTCTCCAATTAACCTGACATACTGCAGGTAGTTGGTATATAATGTTTTTCTTAATTTTCTCAGATGTGCTTCGTACCTGCCCGTTTCTAAAAAACTTCCCAGCGCTTCATGAGTGATGGATGTGCTACTCAGGCTATGAAATAATTTTATTTTCATTACTTCATTCATAAACTTTCCTCCTGCAACCCAGCCAACCCGGTAAGCAGGTGCCAATGTTTTTGAAAATGAATTGCACAGGAGTACCATGCCGGCTTCATCAAATGACTTACAACAGGTGGGCCTCTTTTCGCCAAAATAAAGATCACCATAGA
>Ga0206963_10166_pt1 | contig 21802 bp, 24 predicted proteins | sample Alteio_BWOrgHeat_28_FD_152958 | JGI IMG/M metagenome (GOLD analysis project Ga0206963, IMG submission 152958) | Enriched cells from forest soil in Barre Woods Harvard Forest LTER site, Petersham, Massachusetts, United States -... | ecosystem: Environmental > Terrestrial > Soil > Temperate forest >... | reverse complement strand
TGACAACACAGATACCCAATACCAGCGCCCCACGGACATCCCTCGACCCCTTCCTATCTCTCTCACTCGCGCCCTTCCTATCCCTCCCACTCGCTCCCTTCCCACCCCTCCCAAAAAAATACCGAAGCAATCCAAAGCAAAGCCCCCACAATACCCCCGCCAAAAGACTATGCGTAACAGGATAATCCTCAAAATCCAGCGGAAAATGCGGATCACCCGGCCGTAGCCGCACATGCTCAACATGCAGCAGTAACAAGGTAGGCCAGAGCAGATCCGCCCATTGCACAGCAAGAAATAAAGTACCCAGCGACACTTTCGGGGCGAATTTTTTTGCACCCAGGCCGAAGCCAAAATGACCGATAACCATATAAATAAAGTATTTATAGGTCAAAATTAACCAGCCATTCAGCGGGTCCGCTTGATAAATGGTAAGAATTACCGAACTTCAAATTAAACCTCGTCACCATGACCGACCTGGAGCCATACCTCCGCAGCTATATGGGCGTGCCCGAAGAAGATATGCAGACCCTCGTCTCTTATTTTCATCCCGCCACCCTGGAGAAAGGGGAATACTTCCTGAAACAAGGAAGAATATGCGATAAGCTGAGCTTTCACCGGTCGGGGCTGCTCCGGGTATATGCTCCCTATGGCGAAAAAGAAGTGACACAATGGATCTCCTACACCGGGAATTTTATCACCGACCTGGGCGGGATGGTTTTCGACCAACCATCAAAATTCAATATGCGGGCACTGACACACTGCGAATTGTTTACCATCAGCAAACAGGATTATTCAAATTTGTCCCGGGTGATCCCCAAGTGGCCCGCGCTGGAACGGGCATTGATCACCCATTGCTTCGGCTTCCTCGAGACCCGGGTCTTCGCCCTCCTCTCCATGTCCGGAGAGGAACGCTACCAATATCTCCAGGACCAAAACCCGGACCTGTTCAACCAGGTGCCGCTCAAATACCTCGCCTCCATGATGGGTATGACCCCCGAATCACTCAGCCGCATCCGGAATAAAAAGACATCCCTGGCCAACCAGCTATGAAGCAATCCATAAAATATTCATTGCTTGTCTACCTGACGGGAAACCTCCTCAAACACCCAACATCCCCCGCACACCCCCACGACATCTAAATTTTATGGAATCCTCTTCCATGGGCATCTCATTCTAAAACCATCCCATGGCAGAACTGGACATCTCCGCCAGCCATAAAAAAAAGCCCGGCGTCAAAAAAGGCAAGAAGCTCTCCACCCGCGTCGACCTGACCCCCATGGTTGATCTCGGCTTCCTCCTGATCACCTTCTTTATCTTCACTACCACTATGTCCTCGTAGACATCACCCCGCAGGAATACAAGCTTATAAACGCATCCCTATCCCCACACTAAGATCGATGCTGTTCATCGGCTGGATATAATTGAAAGTATGAGAATTTGCCGACACCGCCGAAATGGAATTATTTAGTGAATAGATGCCGGGAACAACAAGCCCATCGGCCTCAAACACCATGACAGTCGTATTCTTGAACGTCGGCTTCAAATCACAGAACCCGATGTTGCCGAACAAACGAAACCGTCCGGTCAACTGATAACTCGAACAAATAAATATAAAATCACCGCCAGATCCGTCCTCCCACCTCACCCCGAGACCCGTCAACCTCATCCGGCCCCCATATTATGATACCATTAATTCCACTTTGGAATAGCAAAGGGTTCCTGATATAAACCCTACATTTAATTATTTCCAACCCACATGCGCCAACTTTCTGTTTTCTATCCCATCCTGGTAACCATCTCCCTATTCCTTGCCTTTGCCAACACCGGCAACGCGCAACAAACCTTCTCTATCTGGCCGGGTGCTGCCCCGGGTTCCGAAAATCAGCAAAGACACGAGCAGGAAGACAGATCTTCCATTCCGGGCGACCCCCTCGCCTATAATATCGTACAACCCGTTTTGATGTTCTTCCCCGCCAATCCACCCACCTCCAATAAAACATCGGTCATCATTTGTCCCGGCGGATCATTTTGCTATTTACACATCAAAACAGAAGGGACCGATGTGGCCCGTTGGCTGAACAAAAAAGGAGTTTCCGCTTTCGTACTCAAATATCGCGTGGTACATAGCGAAACCAGCCATCCCATGCAGGAGAAAACCGAAAGGGCCAAAGACACCGCCAACGCCCGAAGACTTCTCACGCCAGTCGTCGCCGCAGCCATTGCAGACGGCAAACAGGCCCTGGCCTATGTGCGCAAACACGCCCGTGAATTGGGCGTTGACCCTGATAAAATTGGTATGATGGGTTTTTCAGCAGGCGGTGCACTTGCCAGCGCCAGCGCTTTCGATTATACGGTTGAAAACCGCCCGGACTTCGTAGCGTCTATCTATCCCTATGTCCCGCCCTTCCTATCCACAACGGTGCAAAAGGATGCGCCGCCGCTCTTTATTGCCGCCGCCACAGACGATGAATACCATCTCGTGCCGATGAGCATCGCCCTGTACAGCAAATGGCTGGCTGCAGGCCATTCCGCAGAAATTCATGTTTATTCGAAGGGCGGTCACGGATTCGGTATGAACCGGCAGAACCAGCCTTCGGACACCTGGATCGAACGCTTCGGCGACTGGATGCAAATACAGGGATTCCTATGACACCCACGACACCCATTTCACCTAACCCCAGTCCACCCAGTCCACCCATTCCACCTAACCGCAACCCACTCATTCCACCCCGACGCCTGCAACGGCTGGCCGCCAACCCGGCCTGGGCGCTGATTGCAGCATTCGGAACCTATTTCTGCATGTATGGCTTCCGCAAGCCCTATACCGCCGCCACTTATGCCGACGTCGCCTTTTTCGGTATGGATTACAAATTTTTATTAGTCATCGCGCAGACCATCGGCTATGTTATCGCTAAATGGGTCGGGATAAAAATAGTCTCGGAAATAGTGCCCGCCCGGCGGATCAAAGTATTGCTGGCGTTGATTTTTTTTGCAGAATTCATGCTATTGCTCTTTGGTTTTATTCCCCGCCCCTGGAATATTCTTTGCTTGCTGCTGAATGGCCTGCCGCTCGGAGTGGTCTTCGGATTGATCCTTGGATTTCTGGAAGGCAGGAAAAATACAGAAGCGCTCGTGGCAGGTCTATGCGCCAGCTTTATCGTTTCCGACGGCGTTTCCAAATCGGTGGGCGCCTTGCTGCTCGATCACGGGGTGACCGAAAACTGGATGCCGTTTTTTGCCGGGCTCTTTTTCCTCATACCCACCCTCCTTTTTATCTCAATGCTAAAACATGTGCCGCTTCCATCGGCAGCAGACATCGCCAGCCGGTCTGAACGGACGCCGATGAAGGCAAAGGCAAGGCGCGAATTTTTTTTGAAATACGCACCGGGATTAGGAGGCATAATCGTTATCTATCTGTTCGTGACCCTGCTCAGGAGCGTTCGCGCGGATTTCGCCCCCGAGTTATGGAAAGGCCTTGGCTATCCGCAGACGCCTGCGGTGTTTACCCAATCTGAATTATTGGTTTCCTTCGGCGTGGTCATCATAAACGGGTTGGCTATTTTCATCTTACATCATTACAAGGCATTTCGCTTTTCGTTGCTTACCTGTCTCGGCGGCTTTGCTATTTTACCCCTTTCTGTATGGGGGTTACAGGCCGGTCTGGGAAAATTCCCGTTTATGGTGCTGGTGGGTTTGGGCGTTTATATCCCTTATGTGGCGGTTCACACCACGCTGTTCGAACGGTTGATAGCTATTACGAAAGAAAGAGCCAATATCGGGTTCCTGATGTACCTGGCAGATTCCGTCGGTTATACCGGGTATATCGTCCTGATGTTTTTCAGATATGCGGTACCTTCCGTAAATTCTATTTTGTCTGTTTTCCTCCGATCCTGCATTTTCCTGGGGATTTGCGGGGGATTGATCATTCTGTATTGCAACTGGTATTTTAAAATCAAATTAAAAAATAGTGAACGATCCATTTCCACGCTTCCCGCCGGGCAAAGCAGCCATATTTAACGGGCAGGGCAAGCCGTTTGAATTCATAACCCGGCCGATTCCTTTTATAAAACCCGGCGAAATCCTGGTAAAGACACTTTACACTACGCTTTGCGGCAGCGATATCCATACCTATTGCGGCAGACGCATCGAACCGCCCCATGTAGTGTTGGGACATGAAATCGTAGGCGACATTCTATGGATCGATCCCACTCATCCCGGAACAGATTTCAGGGGCGAACCCATCACGATCGGTGATCGAATTACCTGGTCTATCTTTTCCGTTCCGGCAGGCATCACTCCCCCGAGACCCGACATGCCGCAAAAAAGCGCTTCTCTTTTCAAGTACGGTCATGTCCTGGCTGAAGGCGAAGATGTCTTTAACGGCGGATTGGCAGACTACTGCATTTTGCGATCCAACACGGCGCTCATCAAAATTTCGGCGTCAATCCCCCTCAAAGTGGCCGCTACGATCAGTTGCGCACATTCAACGGTCATGGGCGCTCTTCGCGTAGCCGGCGACATTGCCGGGAAAAAAGTCCTCGTATTCGGCGCGGGATTGCTGGGATTGTCCTGCGTGGCCATGTGCCGGGAAGCCGGCGCCGCACAGATTGGTATCGTAGACCCCGACACAACCCGGCTGGCATGGGGCGAAAAGTTCGGAGCCGACGCTGCCTTTACCTTCCCCGAATCCGCCGCTTCTACCTCCCGCGAACCCACCACCTCTGCTTCCCACGGAGCCGCCGCCCCTCCTTTACCGTGGCCCGAAGCCGATATCATATTCGATATGACCGGTAACCCGCAGGCAATGAAACTGGGTGTCGATTCTCTGGCTGTCGGCGGCTGCGCCATCTGGATCGGGGCCGTCTACCCCGCTCAGCCGGTACCGGTAGATGCACAGATGCTGGTCAGGAAATTACTCCAGATCCGGGGTCTGCATAATTACAACTATCAGGACTTTGTAAAGGCAACCGTCTTTATCGAAAAGAATTACCGGCGCTACCCATTTGAAACCTTAATCGAAAAAGAATATCACTTGGATGATATCGAAGAGGCATTTACATTTGCAAGCATTAACAAACCCGTTCGGGTTGGAATAAAAATATAAGTCAATGATAAAGATGATTGTTTTTGACATGGCCGGCACCACCGTAAATGAAAATATGGTAGTTTACAAAACACTGCAAAAAGCTATAAACGAAGCGGGATTTAATTTTACAATGGAACAGGTACTGGCCGAAGGAGCGGGCAAGGAGAAAGTAGATGCCATAAAGACCATTTTACGCGTATACGCTCAAAAGCAGGACGATAGTCTGACCGAAAGCATCTATCAGCGTTTCATCGCCCTCCTGGACAAAGCTTACGACACCCAGGACATCCTGCCCCAAAATAATGCAGAAGAATTATTCCGGGCGTTAAAAGAAAAAGGCATCCTCGTCGTCCTGAATACAGGTTACAGCGAGAAAACCGCGAAACAGCTTCTCGCAAAATTGAGATGGAAGAAGGGGGAAGAATTCGATGGCCTGGTGACCGCAACGGATGTTCAGCATAACCGGCCCTCTCCCGATATGATCCTGCTCGCGATGAAGCAGTTCGGTATCAGCGATGCCCGGGAAGTGGCAAAAGTAGGCGACTCGGTCATCGATATCGAAGAAGGAGCGAATGCCGGTTGTAGCCTGAATATCGGCATTACCACCGGGGCACATACCCAACAGCAACTTAGGTCAGCAAATCCGGATCACATCATCGATGACCTTCTCGAATTATTGCCCTTAATCCCCACGCTCAAAGAAGATCACATTATAAGTGCCAATTCATAATTAAATAAAAAATCAATAGATTGCGGTATGCCTTTTGCCGCATCGCCCGATTTCGATATAGAAAATGTTCGCATCAGAACAGCCCAACCCAGCGACATGGACACGCTTCTCCGTTTCGAACAAGGTGTCATCAGCGCTGAACGCCCCATGGACTCCACCCTAAAAGAGGACCCTATTCATTACTATGACCTGAATCATATGATGACCTCTCCCGACATCGAGCTCGTCGTCGCCGAACTTGTCGCCCCCGAACTTGCCAGCCCCCAACCCGTAGCTCTCCAACCTGCCGTCCCCCAACCCATAGCTCCCCAACCCGGCCCTATCCTTATCGGCTCCGGCTATGCCCGCATCAATCCTTCCCGGCACTATTTAAAACACTCCGTTCATGCCTACCTCGGCTTCATGTATGTCGAACCAGCCTATCGCGGCAAAGGCGTCAATCAACTCATTATCGCCGCGCTAAAAGCCTGGGCCCTCTCCCGCCAGCTCACCGAACTCCGCCTCGACGTCTATCACACCAATACCAACGCCATCCGGGCCTACGAAAAAGCAGGCTTCACCCAATACCTGCTCAATATGCGGATGGGAATATAGAACACCTTACCCACACGAAATGCCAGGCTTAAACCTTGGTAAACCCTACTATTTTATGTATTTTTGCGTACATGACAGCGTTCCAAACTATTGAGCAAATTGGTAATGAAGCGGTAAAAAAATTACGCTTGAAAAAGCTTAATGAGGGGAATCCGTTCATGATCAATTCCAAAGATTTGCGATCGGATCAATGCTACCTTGAATTTCCAGACGGCAAAATCCAACTCGTTTACTTAAAAGCCTCCGCTAAAGAATTTACGGTCATTCGCACGCTTTCCACCGAAGAAGAACAATCTCTGCGTTCGAAATTTAACTTTTTTCGTTTGTAGATATGCCGGAATTGTACATCATAACAGGCTCTAACGGAGCTGGCAAATCCAGTATTGGACCGGAGTACCTGCCGACTTTTATTCAACAGCAAGGCCCCATTTTTGATGGCGACAAACTCTTTGTCGAAAAACGGAAGGAGTTATGGCGTATCATCAAATCTGACAAAGAATGCAGGAAATTGGCTTACGAATTTTTAATCGAGACTTTTGAAAACCTGGTAGAAACAGCGCTTGCCTCGAACAAGGATTTCGCCTATGAAGGTCATTTCACAAATGAAGCCACCTGGGATATTCCCCGGCGTTTTCGAGCGGCAGGATATGCAATCCATCTTCTCTTTTTCGGCCTGCGAGATCCGGAATTATCTAATCTACGGGTTATCGACCGAAAAAATGAAGGTGGTCATTATGTAGATCCTCAAACCGTGGAGGACAATTTCTACGGGAATTTGGAAAAGTTAAATCAACATTATGACTTATTCCAGACGGTACAAATTATAGATACTTCGGAAGCAGAACATCAGGTTTTAGCCGTTTTTTATCAAGGTGATCCAGTTTTAGCTATTCCCTCCCTTCAACTACCAAACTGGTTTCTAAACTATTTACCTTCCCTTACTGGAAAAATAAAAGTCATGGAAGAAGGCTAATGCGGACCATCATCCGAACCAAAACCTCCATCGGTAAAAACACCGTCACATAACTAACTCCGATCCCGATTACAAGCGCCCCAACGATCAACCCCCAATTGGGCTTCTCCTCCAACCCCATCTCATCACTCGCCAACCTCGTCCCGGCAATAAAATCCCCAAGCCTCCTTTCCACATTCATGATCGCCATTACCACTTCCACCGGCCAGATAAGAATGGTCAGATTTCTCACGAGGCATCTCAACGGATTGGCCGGCCTGCCCGTCCTTATATCGAGCACCCGGAATCGCAACAGCCGCTTCCCGATACTCTGTCCCAAATAACAGTCCTTATTAAAATAGAGGGAAAAAACAAAGACATCAAATAGATTAAGAGAAAAAGGGTTCCCCACTATATTCGGGTGCGCAAATACCACCGTCTTGTAGATGAACACCGGCATCCCCAGGATTCCCAGCACAAAAGTCATGATCATAAGATCCGACAGCATAGACACCAATCGGTTCTTTATATTGAGTTGGGTCGCAAACATAGCAGGGTTACAAGCAAATATATAACCTTCCTTTTATTCCGGCAACACCGCCCGCATAAGAAAATACTCATAATCATTGATCTCCCCAGCCGGGTCACCCCGAAGAAACCCCGCCAGTTCCTCCTCGCTCTCTGCTGCCACAACCCCCATCCCATAAGCCCCCTTCGGGTCAAAGACCGGCCCGAATACCACCACATTCCTATTTTTCATATGCTCCCGCCAATAACCGGCATGAGCAAGCATGATCCCCCTCTCCTCTTCCGTCATCGTCTGAGAAAAATCAGGCCGGCGTGGCACCAATCGGATAAAATAATATTTTTTATTCATAAAATGACTTTACAGCTGTCAAAACAAATATACAATGCTTTGCCGACCCCGACGCCTTACGGGATAATAACGTATTACAAATCGTTGATGTAGCCAAATACATGGATGATGTAATACCCCTTTTTCACCGGCAACGCTTATTGTTTCCACTCCGTTTCTGAAACGAACCAAATACACGCAAACATTATGACTCCGAAAAGGTATCCTTTCCGGTTGGCAGGCCTTATCCTGCTCACAGTGCTCATCGTACCCGGAATATCCTGCAAAAAGAACAACGCCGCAACAACCAAACCGGCTGTAAATGGCAATTATCAACAAACAAACCTGGTATCGGACACGGTCGCCTTCGCCCCCGCAAGAATAGATCCCACACTCACCAATGCCTGGGGTCTCGCTATTAACCCAAAAGGTATTATGTGGATTTCTGAAAATGGCCCCGGCATGACTGCCGTATATGACACCACGGGCAAAACCCTGCTCGGACCGGTGGGCATGCCCTTCGAAGGAACCGCCAACGGCAGCTTCCCCTCCGGGATCGTTTTCAACCCGACCACCAGCTTCACTATCCCTCCCCCCGCCAATAAGCCCGCCTTATTTATCTGGGCAACGGAAAATGGCTCGGTCGCCACCTGGGCAGGCGGTGACACGACAACCACCGTTATCGACAACTCGGCCCAAAACAGCGTTTACAAAGGCCTCGCTATTGCCAGCAACGGCGGCGCCAACTATCTTTATGTCGCGGATTTTCACAACAGCAAGGTCAGTGTCTTCGACCAGAATTTCAATCCGGTCCCTAACATCACCCTCACCGACCCCGGAATCCCTGCCAACTTCGGCCCTTTCAACATCGCCTGTTTCGGTAACCAGCTATATGTCACCTATGCCGCACATAAGGGGCCGGATAATCATGACGATGCCGCCGGGGCCGGCAATGGCTACATTGATGTCTTCTCGCCGGGCGGCACACTGGTAAAGCGCTTCGCTACTCAGGGACCGCTGAACTCTCCCTGGGGCCTTGCGCAAGCTCCCGACGGCTTTGGGGTTCCCTTTCATTCTATCCTTGTCGGTAACTTCGGAGACGGCCGGATCAATGTCTATGATTCCACCGGCGCCTACCTCGGGCCCCTGCAGTCGAACGGCAGCCCCCTCTCCATCGACGGTCTTTGGGCGCTGGAATTCGGAGCTTCCTCCATCCCCGGCGCCAACCCGAACAAATTATATTTCACCGCCGGACCCATGGGCGAGAACCATGGTTTATTCGGCTTCCTCCAATGGCAGCAATAGGCAGCCGGTGATTCTCCCTTATACTGAAAAACCGAAGATGGTTGTCCAATGCAAAAGCCTTCGTTACTTCGAAGGCTTTTGCTATTACAGCTCCCAAACCCCCTTACTTACTCACCTCCCTTACTTACTCATCCTCTTACCATACTCACCTCCTTCCCCGCAATCCTATCCCCCCTCAATCCTTCGTAAACGTATACGGATCATATTCCACAAAATCGCTCTGCCTGGTTTCCAGCGACACTACCTTGCCACCGGCAATTGTAAACTTCGTAGAATAAATCCCATAAAGAATATTATCGTATTGCAGCAACCACTCTCCATTGTCCATATAATCCAGCTGAGCAGTCAGATGAGCATGTCCGTTAAAGATCAGCGCCAGCCCCTTGCCCTTCTGACGAATATCCAGCGAACCATAAAGGGGATTCGTATAGCGTCCGGCATAGGAAGACAACGGCATCGGCGGATTACCTCCCTTCACCCTTTCCTTCCATCCGCCAATCGTTTTCAGCGTATCCGCCATCAGCTTGCTGAAATCCCGAAACCCTTCTTCACTATAATTATGATAGGGCAACCCCAGGTAGGCATCGATGATCTGCCTGCGCAGCAGTACAAAAAATTCCTGGTTATCATTATTAGTCAGAATAGCCATCCCCAGCCGCTCCTCCGGGATAAAACAAACCACACTGACCATTCCCCCCGCCCCGCCCGTATGCCAGTATACTTCCCGGCCGGCATAATCGTACGACTCCAGCCCAAGCGCATAACCCGCAACATGAGTCGGCACACCCCCCCGTTTACGGCTCGAAAGAATGGTATTGATATCCCGGGTCCGTTGCATCGCCGCGAAAGGGACCACGCTGCGGCCATCATACCGGCCGCTATCCAGCTGACAAATCAACCAGTGCGAAAGATCGGACACATTGCTGATCAACGCCGCGGCCGGCCCCAGATTGTCCCACTGATCCAACGGTACCGTATGCAAAATGCCGCTAAAGCTCGTCGTATACGGCTGCGCCAGTTTCACCTCCGCGGGCACCCGCAGGATGCTTGTATACGTATGGTTCATTTGCAGGGGCAACAAAAGACTGTCCTCTACATAAGCCGCCCACTCTTTTCCCGTCACCTTCGGGATGATCTGACCAGCAGTCATCACACAGCTGTTGCAATAACCAAAATCCTGGCGAAAAGGATGAATAGGCTTCAACAACCTCATCTTACGCATGATCTCCTCCCGGGTGTAAAGACTATTCCAAAACGTAAAATCACCCTGGAACGTCTTCGTCCCGATCCGGTGACATAACATATCCCTGATCGACACCAGTTGGGTGCTGGTCGGGTCATACAATTGGTAATCAGGATAGTATTTGATAATCTTATCGTCGAGCGAAAGCTTCTTATCATATTCCAGCTGCGCCAGCGCAGTGGCGGTAAACAGCTTGGTATTGCTTGCGATCATAAACAGGGTATGCTCATCTACCGGCTGCCTCGACCCTGTATCCTTCACCCCATATCCCTTCATGACCACCACCTTCCCGTCCTTGACGATCACCAGCGCCAAACCTGGCACCTGCCAATCCTTCATACCCTGCTGAATATAGCTGTCCAGGCTATCTGTAACGAACGATCGAGTCTGCGGGAAAAGCGCCGTGCAATACAACAGGCAAACGGCAAGCAATATTTTGATTTTCATGGGTGCAAATATATAATATTCCCCGCCTCCACGCTCCCGCCCCCAAAGTCCCCGCCCTTCGATCCTAACCCCCAATCATGCCCCTAACTTACTTCATCACACTGAACTCCACCCCCTGCTGACAGGTCCACTTCACCTTCTCTCCATAAAAAGTAGCCGGCACCCATTTCGGCGACAGTCGCATCACCCGCATCGCTTCTTCCGCCAGCCTCGCATCGACCTCATCCCTATTCACCACAACCACCCCCGACACCTCCCCATCCTCAGCCACCGCAAATTCGAGGATGACCGTCTCCCACGCCTCCTTCTCCCCCTTTTCCACCTTAACATACCGCTCCGCCAGCTTTGGGTTCAACGTCGCATGCAGATACTCCTTCCAGGCGCTGTCCCCACCGGGATAATGCGGAAAAAATATCCTCGGCGCGCTAAACAGCTCCGAAATCGGCAAATCCGGCAACCTGAAAATATGATCCGCCACCTGCTTTTTTTCCACCCGGATACAACTATCCGTCTCCGTTGCATAAGGGTATTCCGCACGGATCCAAAGCCGCAACGCACCGCCGGTCTCCGTCGCATATACCGCCGCCTGCGCCAGGGTATTGTGCCGGTCATCCTCCGGATTGGTCCGCAAAGTCGTCGAATAGTAATATTGGCGGGAGACCTTATTCGTCTCGATGGTGATCCCCTTGCACGAATACCCGCCCACCTCCACCGCCGCATTGTTCCGGACGATCCCCGTCACCCGATCCGTATCCGACGAGAAATCCAGGTAGAATACCGTATCGATCTTGCGGAATTTGATATATTCCTTCCGGTCATCCTTCAGGATATACGTATCTGCATATTCTGTACTCAGCTTGTAATTCCCATTCTTCATCGTAACTGTCAAGAGGTCCCCGATCGTCAGCACCTTATGCGCATCTTTGTCGCTCAGGTTATCCATCTTTGACTGAACCGACACCCGATAGACCAGGCTCCCCTGAAAATATCCCTGCTGATCTCCCGACTGACCCGCCTGCCCCACCGCCCGCGTTCCTCCCGATTGCCCCACCGCCCGCACTCTCCCCTGCTGCTCTATCACCTGCGTCCCCACCACTTGCGCTACCACCCGCATCCCACCGGACATAACCGTCATCCCAATCAGGATAAACGCAATCCTGCCAGGGCCAAACAGCAGCCTGCCCCTCATGTACACTCCTCCCTTTCTCTCAATTTATCGGCCGCCTTATCCATAGCACATGCCAACCGGGCGGCCTCCTCTTCCCCCAACAGGTTGTTGCAATGTTCGTCAAAGGTTTTTTCACAGGCCATCAGAATGGGCAGCAATTTCCAGGCTTTGGCCGTTGGATCAACTATAGTCAAATGCCCATAAATGGACCGCGTAACAAATCCGTCTTGTTCCAGTTTTTCCAGTAATCGGGTGATGGTACTTTTGCTCAGGGACAAACTCTTCGAGAAAATGGTAGGATAACGATACTCCGTGTTCATGATCACCCACAACAAATGTGCGTGACTGGGGGGAAGGCCGGAACGTGCCCATATCTCTCTGGCCAGTTTTTCTGTCTGACGAGCCAACGAAGCCGATGAAAAATACAACGAATCGGAATATGGTTTATAAACATCTAAATCCTTCAACCGGGTCATACCCGCAAATTTAACCCAGGCATCGGGTAGTGCAGAAAAAAATATCCTAAAATGATAAAATCGAAGTTGTATATACAACCTCCACAAAAATAAAAAAGACATATCTCGCCCAATCGGACCGCCCGGCGTCCACCGTCACCGCCCGGCGTCCATCGTTACCCCCCGGCGTCCACTGTCACCGCCCGGCATCCATCGTTACCCCCCGGCGTCCACCGCCAACCTTCCGTGGAGATTTATCCACATAAATTTCCCAACCCTTGTACTAAACCACTGTCTACCTGCGTTTTACATCTGGCAGGATTTTTAGAACAATACTTTAAAACCATTTTTATGATGAAGCACACCCTGAAAAACGTACTGAGCCTAGTGCTCTTCCTCGGCACCGTCGTTTTTTCCCTATCGAGTTGCTATGAGGGCCGTTACTACAACCATTATCACCATCATACCCACGGCTGGTACGACCGTCGCCACACTCCACCGCCAGCAGGCGTCCGCTGGGATGTCGATGTGGATCTGCATTAGTCCCTCAGCTATTGATAACTACCTTCTTGACCCGTGGAACCGCTTCCCCGGGTCATTTTTTTATATCTTCGGGGCTAAATCAGCCCGAACTTGTTCACCAGAAAGATCCTTCTTCCCCTTCTCTGCTCTTTCCTCATGCCGGGTATCAGCCTGCTGAATAACAATGTGTTCACCGGCGCCGTTGACCCCCGCCGGGTCGCCGGCTCATGGATCATCGGCTTCCTCTTCCTGTTGCTGCTCTGGGCCCTCGACCAGTGGATCGCGGACCGCTTCAAAACCGCCAAACGCCCGCCCGCCATAAGATTAGGGATTCAAACGCTCGTCAACCTCCTCCTTATCACCCTCCTGGTCAATTTTTCCGGCTTTCTCGACAATCTCAGGCTGGATACACATAGCACCCCCACCCTCGCCTTTATAAAGCTGCTCCTCGCCTCCCTCATCATCCTCTCCGTCCAGGCCACTCTGGCCTCCCTCTCCGAAAAGGAAGATATCCTGCTGGCCAACGCTGAGCTCCAGAACGAAAATCTCCGCACCCGCTTCGAAGTACTGAAACAACAGGTCAACCCACACTTCCTCTTCAACGCACTCAGCACCCTCCGGATCATGGTGCGCGAAAAAGATGACCGCGCCGAACCCTTTATCCTAAAGTTATCGGACCTCTACCGGCAGTTGCTGAGCAAGAACACCGCCCAAACGGTCACCCTCGGAGAAGAGCTCGAATTTCTGCGGTCATATATTTATATGTTACAGGCCCGCTTCGAATCCCTCCTGCACATCGATATCGATACCTGGCCTGATAGCAACGACAAAAAAATCCCCGCCTTCAGTCTCCAGCTTCTCATAGAGAACTGTATTAAACACAATATCATTTCTTCCGCCAAACCCCTCTATATCCGTATCTTCCAGCGACAGGACGATACTATCCTGATCGAAAACAATCTCCAGGTAAAGCTCTCCGCCGAAGAATCCTCCGGCATCGGCCTCGACAACCTGCGCAAACGCTACGAGCTGCTCCAGGTACACAACGGCGTAACCATCGGCCGGACAGAAACAAAATTTTCCGTCACCCTCAAATTGCTGGAATGAATATCCTCATCGTTGAAGACGAACCCCGCACCGCCCGGCTGCTCAAGGAATTTATCCTGTCTTATGACCAGGACAATACCGTGCTCGATATCTGCGACAGCGTCGAAAGCACGGTCAATTTCCTCCGCAACACCCCCCAACGCGTCGACCTGCTCTTTATGGATATCCAACTCGCCGACGGCAGCAGCTTTGATATTTTTCGCCAGACTACCCTAACCGCGCCCGTCATCTTCTGCACCGCCTTCGAAGACCATCTGCTGGAAGCCTTCAAGTCCAACGGCATCGACTATATCCTCAAACCCTTCCACGAAAAGGATATCGAACAGGCATTCCATAAGCTCGACCAGATCCGCCGTTCCCTGCTGTTGGCCCCCAGCCTGCCCGCCAGAATCGAACAGGCCCTCGCCAACCGGCCCCGGACCTCGTTCCTCGTCAAATTCCGCGAGAAGATGTACCCCGTCGCCGTCCGTGACATCGCCGCCGTGGCGCTGGAAAACGAAGTCGTCTACCTGTATACATTCAATAAAGACAAACATGCCGTCTTCCGGCCCATCGATGACGTGGAAGCCGCCCTCGACCCGCAATCTTTTTTCCGCATCAACCGCCAGATGATCCTCAACCGCGAAGCCATCCTGGAAATAGAACCTTTCTTTAACCGCCGCATGATCGTTACCCTGAAAGTCACAACCAGCGAACGCCCCCTCGTCAGCCGCCTCAAAGTCACCCCCTTCCTCGACTGGGTCGAAAAAGGATAACCCGCCGCCACCGCGCCCGCGCCCTCCCGCTCCGAGGCGCCATCCCGAGGCGCCACCACGCGCCACCACGCGCCACCCCGCGGCACCCCCGAGCCGCCACCCAAAGGCTCCACCCCGTCAATCCATCCCCCCTTTTGTACAATTCATCCCCTTTTCCGCCTGCATCTCCTCCCAACGCCCGAATTTCGCCCCACTAAATCATATCCATGCATCGCAAGCTACGGCTACATATCCTGTTATCCTGGCTATCTCTCCTGACAACCTCCACGGTCCGGACACAAGTCGTCTTCCACTCCCTCACCGAGGTCTGGACAGCAGCCCTACGGGACAACCCCACCCAGCGGATCTATCGCCTCAAGACCGGCCAGCTCACCGACGAATACCACGCCCAACAAAGCTACCTGCTTCCCCAGGTCGGCGCCGGCTTTTCAGGCCAGGACAATCTCAAACTGTCGGTTACCCCCGTACCGGGTGAACTGATCGGACAGCCCGGCAAAACCCTCTACCTCACCTTCGGCAAACATTATATCTATAACGCCGGCTTCACCGCAACCGAGACTATTTTCAACTGGCAGGCAGTCCTTTTTTCCAATATCGCCCACGAAAACATTGCCCTCAACAGCCTGGAACAGGCCGCCTACGAACAAACTTTAAAAACCGCCACCGCACAGTATTACTATTCCGCGCTGATCTCCGCCTCCTCTCTCCATACCTCCGATCACGACCGCCAGCTGGCTGACAGCATCCTGTCCACCGTCCGCGGCCGCTATGGCCAGGGACTGGTAGACCTCGGCGCCGTCCATACCGCCGAGATCAACGTCAACAACGTTCGCGAGAATATCTATCAAAGCCGCCAGCTCTATGACCTGGCCCTCCAAAATCTCAAGCTGCTGACCGGCTGCACCGCACAACAATCGCTGACCCTCGACGAACACCTGGCCATCGACTCCCTGCCCGATGACCAAACCGACAGCACGCCCGCCAACCTCTTTCCCGGCCCCGACAAGAACCTCGACGTCTACGCCGCCAACACCCGCCTGGCCCAACTCCAGGCAAAATTCCAAAAAGCCGCCTTCTACCCCACCCTCTCACTCAGCGGCTTCCTCGGCTCCCAGCAGTTCCGCGACAATTTCGGCCTGACCTTCACCGACGGTGCCTGGAACGACTACCGCTATCTCCAACTCAACCTCAACGTACCACTGTTCACCGGCTTCTATAACCGCAATAAATACCGCAGCGCCGAGGCGATGGTCCGCATCGAAGCCCAGCAATACCACGATGCCATCGAACAAAGCAAACTCAACGACAGCCTGATGGTCACCACCTACGACAACGACCGGCTCCTCGTGGCAGCCTCCGGTCGCAACCTGCTGCTTTACCGGGCCAACCTTGAACTGTCCCGGGGGAAGTTCGACGAGGGACTAATCAGCGTCGACACCTGGCAAAAATCCTTCGAAGACTATCTTCACGCAGAGAACACGCACCTCAGCAACCTGTCGTCGCTGTTCTCCGCCATGGCATCCATTATTTCAAGAAATTAAAGCACTTATACAATGAAACTCTTTCCGGCGCGTACGTCCCTTACCTTCTGCCTCCTGGCCTTCACCGCCTGCAAAAAGCCCGCAACGACCCAACCCCGGGTCAGAAATATCGTCGACGCCGTCTTCGCCAGCGGCAACACCGAATCCAAAAGCCAATACCGCATTACAGCCTACGCCGACGGCTACCTGCAAGCTTCTTACGTCTCCGAAGACGACTCCGTACACAAAGGCGAACTGCTATTCCGCATCGCCAACGACGTACAACGCACCCAGGTAGAGAACGCAGCTACCAATTACCAATACGCCCTCCGCAATGCCTCTGACAAAGGCCCGCAGATCCAACAGCTGCAGGCGCAGATCGCCCAGGCCCGACAGAAAAAGACGACGGACTCACTCAATTATACGCGTTATCAACGACTGCTACCCTCCCACGCCGTCGCCCAGGTAGATTATGACAACGCCCGGCTGACATCCGAAGCCTCTGCCGCCAACCTCACCGTCCTGGAGAAGAACCTCGAAGACCTCCGGACCAACCTCTCGCTGAATACGGAGAACACCCGCGCCCAATACCGGATCCAACAGCAGAATAACGATTACTACCAACTGCTCAGCGATGCCAACGGGCGCATCCTCAACGTGTATAAAAAGAATGGCGACCTTGTACGAAAAGGTGACGTCATCGCCGACCTCGGCACCGGCCGGTTGCTCGCAAAACTGGAAATCGCCGAAGAAGATATCCGCCGTGTCATCCTCGGACAAACCGTCCTCATCTCCCTCAATACAGACAAAGACCGCCTCTACCACGCCACCGTCACCAAGATCTACCCTTCTTTCGATGCCAGCCAGCAGGCTTTTATCGCCGAAGCCAGCTTCGACGAAATGCCCCCGGCCCTCAGAAACGGCACCCAGCTGCAGGCCAATATCATCCTCGACGAAAAACCACACGCCCTGGTCATCCCCTCGGCATGCCTGCTCCCGGGCGACTCGGTCATCCTCGCGGCCGATGGAGGACACAAACCCGTCGTCACCGGTATCCGAACGCTCGAATGGGTCGAAATCCTCAACGGTCTCGACAGCAACCAACACATTGAATATGTAAATACAGCAAAATGATGCGTCTGCCGGTCAACTCCCGTATTGCACAGGTCTACCTGTTCTCCAAGCTGAAACAGACGGTCATCGCCGTCCTCGGCGTGACCTTCGGTATTTCCATGTACGTGTTTATGAATAGCTTTATGAGCGGTGTCAACGAGGCACAGAACCGTCTCGCCTTCAGCACTCTCGCGCATGTCCACATCTACAACGACCGGCCGGTCGACCGCAGCGACCTCGTCAGTAAGGCCTTCCCGCCAGCCACCATCGCCAATATCCGCAACCCCAAGGTCATCAAATACACCGATGGCATCAAAAATACGCAGGAGATCATCCACTACCTCCACCAGCAACCGGAAGTGACCGCCATCGCTCCGGAAGTCAATATCAGCGTCTTCTTTAAAAACGCGGGCAATAAAGTCAATGGAACACTCTCGGGTGTAGACGTAGCGGCAGAAGACGCGCTCTTCAACAATACCGCGATGATGGTGGAAGGCAATTGGAAAGAATTGGCCCACCGCCCCGATGGTATCATCGTTGGCGTCGAGCTGGCCAAAAACCTCAGCCTGAAGGTGGACGACAACCTCAATATCCTGACCTCCGACGGCGTCTCCCGAACCTATAAGGTGATCGGAACATTTCGTTCCAACCTCTCCTCTGTGGACAAAGCGAAGGCCTACCTGTCGATAACCGCCAACCGCCAGTTGCTGGCCGCAAACCAGGACTATGTCACCGACATCCAGGTCAACATCACAGACTTTGAAAAGACAAAGGCGCTCGTCCAACGCATCGCCCCCATCATCCCCTACAAAGTGGAATCCTGGCAGATGGCCAACGCACAACTGGAAGCCGGCTCCAATCTCCGGGACGTCATCGCCGTAGCCGTCTCTCTGACCATCCTGATCGTCGCTGGCTTTGGCATTTATAATATCATGAACATGATGATCACCGAAAAGATCCGCGAGATCGCCATCCTGAAGGCCATGGGATTTGCCGGCAAAGACGTCCGCCGGATCTTTCTCACCCAAAGCATCGTCATCGGTCTCGTCGGTGGCGTCATCGGAATGGCGCTGGGCTGGCTGGTCTCGGATATCGTCAACCATGTCCCATTCAACGTGGCAGGGCTGGCTACCCTGCCCATGACCTATAACCCAAAAGATTATATCCTGGCCTTTTCATTTGGTCTCATCACCACCTTCGTCGCGGGCTATCTGCCCTCCCGTAAGGCCGCCAGGATCGATCCCGTCACTATTATAAGAGGATAACCATGGAGCAAACGCAAACAACAAAAATTACATCTCCCGCCATCCTGTCGGCCGGCAATCTCGTCAAATATTTTTACGACCCGGAAAAATTCCAGGTGCTCAGAGATATCAGCTTCGAAGTAAAAAAAGGGGAATTCCTCGCCCTGGTCGGCAAATCAGGCAGCGGCAAATCTACCCTGCTCTACGTGCTTTCCACCATGGATACCGATTATGAAGGACAGCTGGAGATCGATGGCATACGGCTCACCGGCCGCTCCCAAAACGAATTGGCTGCCTTCCGCAACGACCATATCGGATTTGTGTTCCAGTTCCACTACCTGCTGCCCGAATTCTCCGTCCTGGAAAATGTAATGCTCCCCGCCCTTAAACGAAAAAAACTCTCCCGCGCCGAGATCGAACACAAAGCCTACCACCACCTCGAAACCTTCGGCCTCAAAGACCAGGCCCTGAAGCTCACCAGCAAGCTCTCCGGCGGACAACAGCAACGCGTCGCCATCGCCCGCGCCCTCATCAACGACCCGGCTATCATCATGGGCGACGAACCTACCGGTAACCTCGATTCGAAGAATAGCCGCGTAGTCTTCGACATCTTCCGCGACCTCGCCGCAGCCCGTCACCAGACCATCATCGCCGTTACCCACGACGAGGATTTCGCCGCCAACTGCGACCGCGTACTGGAACTCAGCGACGGGCTCTTGCTGAAATAATTTATTGCCTCGCCGAAGTACTGTCGGGCTCCTTCATGGCCGTACTGTCCGAACGCTTCATCGCCGTACTGTCGGAACGCTTCATCGCCGGAATATCCGGATGCCTCGCCGTCCAGTCTTCTACAAAGAACTTGCCCCACTCCTGGATATAATGATAGAACTCATACTCCGTGGCACAACTCTGGATGAATTCCTGGGTAGGCCGGTATTGGACCATAAACGTATCCAGCGCTGGCTCATCCAGACCCGTTACTCTTCTCACAATGGCCCGCGAAAACCGGTGATCGACGAATTTGTCCTTCTCCTCTTCCTCCAGCCGCTTCTGAAAAGCTTCCATCCGGCGATTTTGTTTGGCATTCAGAAACATGTCCAGGTTCAGGCCCACCCCCAAGCCGCCCCGGGCGTTCGTTTTCATACTGTTGAGATAAGAAGTCTGATAGTTGAAGACCTTGGCATAGTCCTTCCTGTTCTGCAAAGAATCCAGCAGATAGTTGTTGCCACGCACAAAAACAGCCGGCAAACTGTCAATAGATACCGCCAACGCCATATCAAAAGGCTGATCGGCGCGAATTTCTTTTACCGGAAACCGGGTCGTAGACTTTCCCAGGTAGGAAAAATAGATAGAATCCTCCAAAGCCAGCCGGATATGGTAATGTCCCGTCGAATCCGTCGTCGTTCCAAGGCCCAAAGTACTCAACACACTCACCCCTGCCATCGCAAACCGCTGAGATTCATCATAAACAGTACCCGTAATCAGTACCTGCCCGAAGGTGGTCCGCGCAGAAAGGAGGATTAATGCCATAAACAGGCAACGATACAAGAGTCTTGGTAGCTTCATCACGACTGAAAACTAAGGCAGCCGGCAGATACTTACACAGACCGGGGTGTTATTTAACAATTTATTATTTTATTTCGCTATCAATAAAATAGACCCATAAGGCGGGATCTGGACCGTCCCCGAATAAGGAGTGCCGCTTGCATCCTCCCACGTGCCGCTTAACGGAACGGACAGCGTCGATTTGGAGGCATTGTATTGGAAAAAGACATCCTGTGCCGGGTTGTTCGGCGTCACCGTCGCCCGGTACATGGTGATATTGCTGACTGAAAGCGTCGGCACATTGTTACCGAGCTGGAAGACCAGCAGGCTGTTCGGATAGTTGCCCGTGGCCTGCCACACCACCGTATTATTGCTACTGGGCGATGCTGTCGGCGTACTGACCACAGAGCTCAGCTTGTAATAGGGCGATACGTTCTCCTCCAGGAAAGTCAACATCGTATGCGCATTGTCCGGAGCCGCCATGGTATAATTCAGGACATAATAACAACCCGAATCGATTGCACCCACGCCCGTCGACGTGATCACCCGCACCCCGAGCAAAGCGTCTAAGAAAGGCAAAATGATACTCCCCCCTTTATACATATCCCCGCCGATATAGGAATTAACCTTATAGGGCGGGAAGCTCACCGGCAACAGCGTAGAATTAGAAACATCCTTCCCATAGGTCGTTTGCCAGCTGCCAAAACTGCCGGTCGTATTAAGGCCGGAAAAGGCCAGCAAGTAGAACGTGCTGCTGCTCGCAATCTGCGCATAATAGTTGTCGTGCAGGTTGCCATAGGTACCCAGTATGGAAACCGTGCCGATCGAGCTGGCCTCCACCGCATACTCCGTGTTGGGATAGGTAACGGCGAAGTTACCGGAGACATCGTTACCACTCAAAATCCCCGTCGCCGTATTATGCCGCATGATAATCTGCCCATCACGATTGTCGAATAAGGTATTGTTCTGCACCGTGCAATTCCGGGAATCCTGGTAAAAAACCCCCGCCGTACAATGCCAGACCGTATTGCCCGTCACATAACACTCCGTCGTATTTTCATCGAGATAAATGCCGTGCGCGATCCCGGCTTGAATTCTATCGGTCCCCGCCGGTATGGTGATCCCATTGACCACGATATTCCCGGTGATCCACCCGGTGA